>Ga0160423_10004590_pt1 | contig 11338 bp, 7 predicted proteins | sample CRUFie14St8metaG_FD_108191 | JGI IMG/M metagenome (GOLD analysis project Ga0160423, IMG submission 108191) | Marine microbial communities from the Costa Rica Dome - CRUD Field 142mm St8 metaG | ecosystem: Environmental > Aquatic > Marine > Oceanic > Photic zone | place: Costa Rica: the Eastern... | reverse complement strand
CGCGTAGCGCATGCGGCCGAGGGCGGTGTTGATGCTCACGTTGGTCTCCTCGGCGATGTCCTTGAAGCTCATCCCCTTCGTCATCCGCATGTGGACCACGTCCCGCTGCTCGACCGGCAATTGATCGACGAGGGCCTGCAGGTCCTCCCCGATGCGTTCTCCGATCATCTCATCCTCGCGGGTCGCTCCGCCATCGGCGATGTTGCCCAGCAGGTCGAATTCCTCCGAACCCCGGCTCATCGGCATCTTCTTCTGACGGCGGAAATGGTCGATGCCCGCATTGTGCGCAATGCGCAACACCCACGGAAGGAACTTCCCTTCCTCGTTGTACCGGCCACTGCGCAGCACGTCCACCACCTTGATGAAGACGTCCTGGAACAGGTCGGCGGCCACGTCGTGATCCCGGACGAGGAGGTACAGCTTCGTGTACACCTGGTCGCGGTGACGGGCAAAGAGGATTTCAAAGGCGCGTTGGTCGCCTTGCTGGAATTGCGCAATGAGGGCGCGATCTGGGGTGGGCTGTTGGGCCATGACACTACGGATTGCGCACGCTTCTTCAAGCGGATTCTCCTCAATCAGAAAACGTGCAGTGGGGTAGTGTCTCTCGTATGGCCTTTCGTTGGGGGTACGTCCTGTACCGTTGAACCCTAATATACGGACTTCTTCGGGGAAAGGTGAACCCGCCCTCCCCAATGCCTGTTAACAAGCCGTTTTATCGGGGCAGGAGCCCTTGCCCGAACTTCGCTTCATGGCCACAACCGGACCTTCCGATTCCTCCCCTTCCCCTTCCGCCGCTTCATCGGTGGACACCGGCCGGCCGGACAGCATCCGCATCCGTGGTGCGCGCGTCCACAACCTCCGCAATGTCGACGTCGACCTCCCCCTTCGGAAGCTGACCGTGGTCACGGGCCTCAGTGGTTCCGGCAAGAGCTCGCTCGCCTTCGACACCCTCTACGCCGAAGGCCAGCGTCGCTATGTGGAGAGCCTCAGCGCCTACGTGCGCCAATTCGCGGGTCGGCTGGAGAAGCCCGATGTGGACCGAATCGACAACCTCACCCCGGCCATTGCCGTCGAACAGCGCGTGGCCTCGCGCAGCAGCCGGTCTACAGTCGGTACGGTCACCGAAGTGCACGACCACCTCAAGCTGCTGTGGGCGCGCATCGGACGGACGTTCAGCCCCGTGTCGGGCCAGGAGGTCCGAAAGGACACGGTAACCGATGTCGTCCATGCCGCCTCCGGCCGTTCCACGGGCGACCGCTTCATGGTCTGCGCCCCAGTGCGCGTCCCGGCGGACAGGACCCTCGCCCAGCAATTGGAAATCTGGCAGCAACAGGGATTCGCCCGTCTGCTCCACGCCGGCAACCCGGCCACCATCGCCGACATGCTGGCCACGCTCCAAGAGGACGATGCACCGGAGGGCTTGCTTCACCTGGTCATCGACCGACTCGCCCGGCCCAAGGACAGTGAGCTCGAGGAGTTTCAGCAGCGGCTCGCCGACTCGGTGGACACGGCCTTCTACGAAGGACATGGCACTTGCGAACTTCATTGGGTCACCTCCGGCGATGTCGAAGTCCAGCCCTTCAGTGACCGCTTCGAGCTCGACGGCATGGCCTTCGAGATTCCCTCCCCTGACCTGTTCAGCTTCAACAACCCCCAAGGGGCCTGTCCCCGGTGCGAAGGCTTCGGTCATGTCATCGGGATCAGCGAGGACCTGGTCATCCCGGACCCGTCCAAAAGTGTGTACGAGAACTGCGTGGCCCCATGGCGGGGTGACAAGGCCAGCCGGTACAAGCAGAGCGTGCTGCAGAATGCCTACGACGAGGACTTTCCCGTGCACACCCCCTATGCCGACCTGACCGCCAAGCAGAAGCGCCAGTTGTGGCAGGGCACGCGATCGTGGCGTGGCATCGACGACTTCTTCGCCCGCCTCGAAGCCAAGAGCTACAAGATCCAGAACCGGGTGATGCTCAGCCGGTACCGCGGCCGCACGGCGTGCGACCACTGCGGGGGGAGCCGCCTCCGGCCCGAAGCAGGGCATGTCCGCATCGACGGCCACGCCCTGCCCGATCTCCTCAGGCTGCCCATTGAGGAGGTCGTGACCGTCCTCGATGGGCTGACCTTGACCCCCACCGAGCAGGAGATCGGACACCGCCTCCTTCTCGAGGTGCGTCACCGTCTGCAGTTCCTCCTCGACGTGGGATTGGGCTACCTGACCCTCAACCGCGGCAGCGCCACCCTCAGCGGGGGCGAGAGCCAGCGGATCCAGCTCGGCACGAGCCTCGGCAGCAGCCTGGTGGGCAGTACGTATGTCTTGGATGAGCCCAGCATCGGCCTCCACCCACACGATACCGACCGGCTCATCAAGGTCCTTGCGGGCCTCCGGGATCTGGGCAACACGGTTGTCGTCGTGGAACATGAGGAATCCGTCATCCGCTCCGCGGACCATGTCGTGGACCTCGGTCCCAAGGCAGGCAGTGAAGGCGGTCATGTCGTCTTCTCCGGCGACCTCCCTGCCCTGCTCAAAGCGCCCGCCTCTCTCACAGCGGACTACCTCAATGGCAGCCGGCGCATTCCGGTTCCCGAGAACCGTCGGCCCGGCGTTGGGCAGATGACGGTGCTCAACGCCAAGGAGCACAACCTCCAGGGCATCGACGCCCGGTTCCTGCTCGGCGCCCTCAACGTGGTGACCGGTGTGTCGGGCTCGGGCAAGAGCACCCTGGTGAAGCGCATTCTCCACCCGCTCCTCTCCCGCCACCTCGATCTCGGTGGCGACCGTCCGGGTGTGAGCGACGGGTTGACCGGAAGCCTCGACCGCATCGAGATGGTCGAATTCGTCGACCAGAACCCCATTGGCAAGAGCAGCAGGTCCAACCCCGCCACCTATGTCAAGGCCTGGGACGATGTGCGCAGTCTGTTTGCCGCCCAGCCCCTGGCCCGAAACCGGGGCTACAAGCCGTCCGTGTTCAGCTTCAACACCAGCGGTGGCCGCTGCGAGACCTGTGAAGGCGAGGGCCGCGTCTCCATCGGCATGCAGTTCATGGCGGATGTGACCTTGACCTGCGACGCCTGCAAGGGCCGCCGCTTCACCGACCCGGTGCTGGAAATCGAGGTCGATGGCCACAACATCCACGATGTGCTCTGCATGACCGTGGCCGAGGCCTCTGCGTTCTTCGGCAGCCGAGCCAAGCCCACCGCTGCCGAGCGGGGCATTGTCCGAAAGCTGGCTCCGCTCCTCGACGTTGGGCTCGGCTATGTCACGCTCGGACAGAGCGCCACCACCCTGAGTGGAGGAGAAGCCCAGCGCATCAAGCTGGGGGCCTTCCTGGCCAAGGGCGACCGCGCCGGCCACACCGTCTTCATCTTCGACGAACCCACCACGGGACTCCATTTCCACGACGTGGCCCAACTGCTGGAGGCGTTTGACGCCCTCATCAAACAGGGCCACACCGTGATCTGTGTGGAGCACAACCTCGACGTGATGGCCTGTGCGGACCACATTGTGGACCTCGGTCCTGGAGGAGGCAGTCACGGCGGGCAGCTGGTCGCGACCGGTACGCCGGAGGAAGTGGCACAGTCTGTGCACTCGGCCACAGGACCGTTCCTCAAGGAGCGGTTGACACCCTCAACATGACAGCGACATGAACACACTCCCCCTCTTTCTGACTCCCCTCGTCCTCCTCGCGGTCACCCTCACGAGCTGCATTGCACAGACCCCGAACGCCCAGGCTGCGGATTCTTCCACCCTCGACTCGCTCGAGGTGCAGAAGTCCGAAGCGGAATGGCGGGAGGAGCTGCCGCACATGGCCTGCTTCGTGCTGCGCGAAAAGGGGACCGAGCGGGCCTTCACCGGCGAATTCTGGGACCACCACGAACAAGGCGTCTACCGCTGCGCCGGATGCGGCCAAGCGCTGTTCGACTCCGAGCACAAGTTTGAGTCCGGCACCGGTTGGCCGAGCTTCTTCCAGCCGGCAGAAGGAACCGCCATCCTCGAAGAAGAGGACGACAGCTGGGGCATGCGCCGCGTGGAAGTGATGTGCTCATCCTGCGGCGGCCACCTCGGTCACGTGTTTGAGGATGGCCCCCGCCCCACCGGTTTGCGGTATTGCATCAATTCCGCCGCCTTGGCCTTCGACGCGGACTCCACATCGGTACAGGGCGTCCGGTACGACTGACGACCCCTGGCCCCACCCAGAATGAAAAAGGCGCCCGCGGGCGCCTTTTTCATGTGAGGACCTTTCAGCTCAACGGATGTTCAGCTCGATGTTGCGCTGGTCGATAAGGCGGGGCACGAGGCTGTCGGGGTACATCGCACGTTGGTCGCCGTCGCGCAACGGCAGCGGACGCGTGCGGCCGTGGAGGTTGATGCGGCCGGTAATCTCGCCTTCGGTGGTCAATTGCATGAGGAGCAATTTGCCGTCCGGGCCGGCTGCCGCCTGCCGCATGTCGGGCGTGACGAACCAAGCGCCATTGTCGGTGTACAGGCGGTCGCCCTGCTCGAACTCCGAGAAATCCATGAGGAAGGCCGTGAGGGCGTTCATGTAGTTGTCCTCGTATCCGATGGTGACCCAGCTGTCATACTTCAGGCCAGCGATGGTCTGTACATCGGAACGTTGCAACTCGTTGGCGCTGTTTCCGCCCCGCTCGTGCTGGTAGAACGGAGCCGTGCTGGAGACTTCGAGGTAATCCTGGCCATCGCCGAATACCGCGTCGATGACATCGCCTTCGGCCTCCATCTGCGCATAGATGCGATAGGTGCGGCCGGGGACTGCGCCCTTGTTGTCAATTTCCTCGACGAGGAGGGACTTGAATTGGGCCTCGGCAGAACCGAGGGAAGCCATCAGGAATACCAGAAAGGACAGGCGAGCAATCATGGATGTCGTCAGTTGCGGATGATGAGATTCCGATCGAGGATGCGGCCTCCGAACCCGCGGCTCGAGAAACCGGCACCCCGACGGGGCAATACGTAAGATACGGTGATTTCGTGCGTGTTCGGACTGAGGTTGCTGATTCGCCCGGTTCCGGCATCGTAGGCATAGCCCACCTGGAGGTCCTGGAACACCGCACCGGCAGAGATCACGAAGGCATCGCTCTGGCGGAAGCCGAGGCCGGCCCAATACTGGTTCTGGTAGAAGGCCCGGGCGTGCAGATCCAACTGGATGGGGGTGATTTCCGTGAACCGGAGCATGGCGGCCGGCTGGATGGTCCAATCGCCATCGATCCGGTAATCGTATCGCCCGGTGAACGCGTAGTGGCGCACGCCGCGGTTGCGGGAATCGGTCGGTTCCGAATCCAGCCCGAGCGGCGATTGGAGCAGGTTGCTCACCGCCAGACCGAACTGATAGAATTCGCCGAACACCATCAGGCCGAACCGCGAGTCAAACGTGAAGCTGCTCTCCACGTTCCCGAGGATGGCCAGGTCATTGGGCTGCCACAGTTCGAGGTCGGAGCCGTCAAAGCGGGTGTTGCGGCCCATCAGGCCGAGACCGAAGGCGACAGCGTCCTGGTTGTTGAGGTCGATGGTATAGGTGCCCGCCAACTCGAATCCGGTTCTGCGGAAAGCTCCCCCCTGGTCATCGCGCTCCACGGCGAGGCCGAAACCGAAGCGGTTGGGCAGGCTGGTCGTCACTGTGACCGAGCTGGTGGACGGAGCGCCCTGGAAGCCCACCCACTGCTCGCGGTGGCTGAGGGAGGCAAACGTTCCCAACTCCGTGCCGGCGAAGGCCGGGTTGACGAGGAAGGGATTCTGGACGAATTGACTCTGGCGGGACAACTGCTGGGCGTTCATCACGCCACCGGTCAGGATGGAGAGAAGGACGGCCCCTTGAGCCGCACGCTGGATGATGTGGATCATGTGACGCATGGCTTCAGTACTTGAGGGTAACGGTTCCCGTGATCGGTGCCGCGCCCGGGAAGACGGTGATCACGTAGTAATAGTCGCTGGCCGGGAGCAGGGCGCCATTGAAGGTGCCATCCCACCAGGTCGTGCCCGGTTTCGATCGGAAGAGCAGCTGCCCCCACCGGTTGAAGACCTCCACCTCGCTCTGAGGGAAGAACTCGAGTCCACCCACGACCCAACGGTCATTGACCCCATCGCCGTTCGGCGTGATGGCGTCGGCGATGAACAGGCAATCCTCGGTCGGGTCCACTGTGGCGAGGAACCCGAGGGTGCATCCGATGTCGTCGGTCACCACCACACTGTACACGTCCTCGGACAGGCCGATGGCCGTGGCCGTAGACTGCCCCGCGGGATCGCTCCACTCGTAGTGGATGGGGAGCTGACCACCTGTCACGGCTGCCGTGGCGGTGCCATCGGAAGTCTGCCAACAGGTGACCGGCGTGGTGAAGATCTCCACCACCATGTCGGTGACGATGTCAGCGGCCACGAGGAAGGTGGAATCTGCCGTGCACCCGGCTGTGTCGGCAGCGGATACCGAATACTCCCCCTCGAACAGGTTGAGCACGTCGACGTCCTCTCCCACGAATTCCCATGCCGTTTCTCCGGAGCCGCCGATGGTGCCGATGATGGCCACGCCATCGTTCATTCCGGTGCAGGTGACGTTCTGGACCGTGATGTCAAACAACAGTGGGTCAGGCTCCGTGATGGACACGAAGGCCGAGTCGGTGCAGTTCTCCTCGTCGACCAGATACAGGGCATAATCGTCCGCGCAGAGGTTGACCAACCCACTGGCCACCACCGCGGTGCTGTCGGAGATGCTGCCCTGATACAGGGTGAGCGACCCCGTTCCCCCCTCGAGGGTCACTTCGATGCCCCCTGTGCAGTCGCCACCGCATTCCGGGAGGACGGAGGTCAGGATGTCGAGCGCCACGGGCTCGGGCTCAGGAATGCCGACCAGGAGGCTGTCGATGCACCCCAACGTGTCGGCGACCACCAGATTCAGGCTGTCCGGTCCGAGCCCCACCAGGGTGTCCGGAAGGCTCGCGAACACAAAGGGACTGGTGAGCTGGAGGGCACCACTTCCGCCGACCGCATTGACCACGAGCACGCCATCGCCGGCCCCCGTGCAGGAAATCGGGGTGATGGTCGGCAGGATTTCAATGTTGGCCGGCTCCTCCACGGTCGTTTCGAAGGACGCGCTGACACAACCGAGGCTGTCGGTGACGAGCACCGTGTAGTTGCCGGCGGGCACGTTGAAGCAATTCCCGTCAAGGCTGTTGGTGGGCAGCGGTACCAACTGCGGCTGCAGCGGTCCCGTGCCACCCGAAAGGCTGTCGAGGCAGATGAGACCGTTGTCCGCTCCGCTGCAGGGCACATTGGATGTGATGAAGTTGAATTGGATGGTGTCCGGGCCGTTCACCGTCACCGTGTCCGCGACTGAACAGCCATTGCCGTCCGTGGTCGTGTGCACATATCCTCCCGGGCAGAGCTGTCCGGGGTTGGCGTCATCGCCGTCGAGGTCCACCAACGCGTACGTGAAGGGCTGGCTGCCACCGGAAGCCGACACGAGGACCAGACCGTTGCATTCACCGGCACACGCCACATCGGTCACCGCATAGGTCACCGCGATGGAGTCGGGCTCCGGAATGCTCAGGGAGTCGGTGAACCCGCATCCGTTCTCGTCCAAAATCTCAAAGGTGTACAGTCCGCTCGCAATGGCATCCTGGTCGAATTCGAGGAATCCCTCCACGATCAGTTCAAGGGCGATTTCATCCACGACCACGCTCACCAGTCCGGTTCCCCCTTGGACCGAGCCCGAGAAGCTTCCGTCCTCTTCCCCTGCGCAGCTCACACCTTCCCCATCGACATCAAACACGATGGGGTCCGGGCAGGACACGACCACCGAGGTATCGGACGTGCACCCCTGCTCGTCGGTGGTGGTGATGGTGTATTCGCCGTCTCCGCCGTAGCAGGAGAGGTTGGTGAAACACGTGGCGGAATCCGGGGCCAATTCGAGACCGAGGCCGTGCACGGCGATGGTGGACAGGGCGCCTGTGCCGCCGGATGCCGTGTAGCAAATGGTCGCGACATCCTCTCCCCCGCACAGGTTGTCCTCGGTGAGGTCCGCGGTGAGGGCGATTTCATCGGGAGTCACGAATACAACGTTGGCGGTGGTGTCCATGCACGTGTTGGAAGAAAACGCCACCGTCCGCGCGGTGTCGAGCAACGTGACGAAATACTCTCCGGCCGGCACTCCGGTGAAGTCGGGGTTTCCGACCTGCTGGGACACCAATTGCGGCCCGGCTCCCGTGACTTCGAACAGGCTGTATTCCACCGTGCTGGTGAACGCCAGACTGGGGTCGTTCGGCTCCACACCAAAGGAAGCGGTCTCGCCGAAGCAATCGATCTCCTCCATGACCGTCACCTGAGGATCAATCATGGGGGCACACAGGTCGCTCACCTCCACGAAGCCATCCGTGCACGACGTGGTGACGACACCACCGTTCTGGAAGGAAACGCAGACCTGGAAGGAGAAGTTCTCACAGGTGGTGATTTGTCCGATGAGCGCACGACCATCTGTGACCGAGGCGTGGACTGGGTCTGCATTGGTCACGAGCAACCCGCCTTGCAGGACCAGGTCCTCACAACTGTCGAATCCGATGGGAAAGGTGCCCGCCGGTTCAATGACGTTGGTTCCGGGTGTGGACTGGCTGATGTGGGTCGTCCACCACGTGTCGTATTGCACCTCGGGAAACAGAGGTAAATAGGCCGGCAGGATTTCGGCGCCGGTATCAAAGTTGAATGTGCCGCCAGCCCCGAAGGTGTTGAAACACCCACAGTCAGAACTGTACCCGAAGCCCGGAATCGAGGGGTCACTAGAGTCATCTGCAGCGGGTCCGAGCATGATCTCGACATCGTCCGGGAAGACGGCATAGAGGCGGTACCGGCGAAACCCATCCGGTACGACTTCGTCAGCTCCGACAAAGCCCCCGTATAGAACCGTGTCCATCACGACGTCCACCTCCAGGTCGAAATCCACTTGAGCCTGTCCAGACAGGGCGAAAAACAGGCCGAACAACAGCGGCAGGAAAAAGGGTCTTCGTTGTGCTCCCATGGCGATTGGTCCGGTACTTTGCGGCAGGAATCGCACTGCGCATTCCCCGGAGGGGGCGCAAAATAATGAATTGGATGCCGGGTATACCCATAGTTCAATCGCGGACGGGAATCATTCGGTTGCTTCACGAGGATGACCGCTACCTCGCCGTGTCGAAACCGCCGGGTCTGCTGGTCCACCGAACCCCGATCGATGCGCATGAACCGGAGAACCTGAAAGACCTGCTTCGGGCGCATTTCCCGGGAAAACTCGATCCGGTCCACCGCCTGGACAAGCCCACGAGCGGTGTCATCGTCTTCGGAAAAGACCCTGCCGCCATCGATGCCTGCAAACAACAGTTCGAATCCCGCGAGACCCTCAAGGACTACCTGGCCGTGGTCCGAGGACACGTGTCTGCGCCGGGCTGCATCGGCAAACCTCTGCCCAAGGGCATGACCGGTCCGGTCAAACTGGCCCGCACGGAGTACGCCCCGCTCGGCACCTGCGAATTGGATTACCCCGTCTCCCGCTACTCCACGGCCCGCTTCAGCTTGGTCCGCTGCTTCCCGCACACGGGACGATATCACCAGATCCGCCTCCACTTCCGGCATTTCCGGCACCCTGTGATGGGCGACTCCCAGCATGGTGACAAGCCCCAGAACCGGGCCTTTTCGGCCCACACTGGGGCAGCGGGCCTCATGTTGCATGCGCGGCGTTTCGAGTTCACCCATCCTGACGGAGGCCGACTGGCCCTCGAAGCAGGGCTCCCCCCCCATTGGCTGACCCTGTCCGGCCCGACAGGATGGGACGTCGACGGCATGGCCATGGACCGGTGTTCCCTCGCCCCGGCTGACGCCCCTTCTTCCAAGATGTCCTCATGATTTTCGGCAACGACCACCGCGACAAGACCGAGCACCCCGGACCGTTCGACCGCTTCACCGCCCCTCCGGAGCCCGACTACGCCCGGCCCGAAGCCTGGGCCATCCACCCTGAGCACCGCCCCCTGTCCGCATGGCCAGCCCGCGTCGGGGCCCTTCCACCCGCTCCCGGACAAGGCCCTGATGAAGTGCACACCTTCTTCATCCACCCCACCACCTTTCGCGGCCTCGGCGTCGGTTGGAATGCCACGTGGGACGATTCCACCATTGCTGCCATCACGGACGAATGGCCCCTGCGCCACCAGGCCAGCCTGTTCCGGTCCGTGGGCCGGGTCACCGCCCCGCGCTACAGACAGGCCCACCTGCGGACCTTCTTCCTGCGGGGAGAAGACAGCCATGCAGCCCTCGAACTGGCCTATGCCGACATCCGGCGTGCCTTCATCCGCTTCCTCTCCGCCCTGGACCGAACGACCGGCATCATCATCGCCGGCCACAGCCAGGGTTCCTATCACGGATTGCGCATCCTTCAGGAATTCTTCGACGGCACGCCCCTCCAATCGCGGTTGATCGCGGCCTATCTCCCCGGCTACCCCATCCCGGCCGACAGCCTCATCGACATCCCCTTCGCCGACCGGGAAGCGCACGTCGGCGCGGTCCATGGGTGGATGACCTTCGCTGAAGGGTTCACACCGGAATTCCACGATTCGCACATGGACAACGTGAGCATGGTCCACCCGGTGCTCTGGACAGCCCAAGAGGGAATCTGGAACCATTGGGACGCCCATGGCGGCATCGTGAACCGGTCCTTCAAACTCCGTCATGAGCGCTCGCTCTCGGGGGCCTTGCACGAGGGCATGCTCTGGATCAAGCCCCTTCGCGTGCTGGGCGCAGGCCTGTTTGCCATGAAGAATTGGCACGTGGCGGACTACAACCTCTTCTGGGAAAACATCCGCACGAACCTCGTCCGGCAGGTCGAACTCCATCGCTTTGCGGACCGCAGGAACCGGGAACTGCCTTGAAATCCGTATTTTAGAGAGCTCCTGACCTCCGCATCACCGATTCACCTTCCTTCATGCGTACCCCTCTCGCCCTCCTCTTCGTCCTGTTGCTTCCCGCGCTGCATGCGCAGGACACCACCCAAGTCAATTGGGCAGGCACTCTGGCGGGCAATGAAAGCGCCGCCATCGAGCTCACGGCCGGGTGCAGCCTCGACGCCTTCTTCATCAGCCTCGACATCGTGGCACCGGGAAGCAACTGGGCGGGCGACATGGCCATTGCCATCACGGCCCCCAACGGAAACCGCATCGAATATGGCGGATACAACACCGGGTTCGGCTATGTCGATGCCGGCAGCTGGCCCTCCTCCTGGAACACCACGGCCGACGGCAACTTCACCGCCACGGTCACGGGATTGGACCAATATGACCTGAGCGGTTCCGGATGTTGGCTCGTCGAAATCATGAACGCCTG
>Ga0160423_10004589_pt1 | contig 11341 bp, 6 predicted proteins | sample CRUFie14St8metaG_FD_108191 | JGI IMG/M metagenome (GOLD analysis project Ga0160423, IMG submission 108191) | Marine microbial communities from the Costa Rica Dome - CRUD Field 142mm St8 metaG | ecosystem: Environmental > Aquatic > Marine > Oceanic > Photic zone | place: Costa Rica: the Eastern... | reverse complement strand
TTGCTCTGTGAGTCGAATGCCTCGTGATGCGCCCGCAACAAGCTCGATGACACCTTTTTTCGCCAGTGCCTTCAGGTGCTCTTCAGCCGCGTTAGCCGATTTGAAGCCCAGCACCCGGGCGATATCTGCGCGAGTGGGGGGCATACCTGTTGCCTCGATACTCGATTTGATGACGTCCATCACTTGTTGTTGTCTAGCAGTTAACTTAATCACGCCCTGACCCCCATACGTTTTCCTGACTATATATCCAGTATGTCTGAATGTACAGTATTGGCCGAAGCGTGGTGGATGGTTAGCTTATGCACCTTAATTATGGTTTGGATATCTCATGGATTTCTTTCTGAATCTTGTCACTCCATTGAGTGAAGCGACCGGCATTCCGGTTGTTATCGCTGCGCTACTCTCCCTGTTCGCAATGGGTCTATTCGGCCATTTCATCATCCGAAGATCCGTACAGCGCCTTGGGGTCTTTGCCGATACGACAACCACACGATGGGACGATGTTGTCTACTATTCGATTTCACCGCCTGCAGAATGGGCGATGTGGGTTTGTATCGTTTACGGCTCGTTAAGCTTATTTGAGGAAGCTGAGGCGATTCGAGTCAGTTTACTGCACTTAGCAGACACCTTATTGATATTGCTTCTTGGGTGGCTCCTGCATCGCGTTTCCACGGGTATTGAACGAGAATTGCTTTCCGAGCACCGAGGGCCTCGAGATTCCGATGACCGGGCGACTATCAGTGCTGTAGCTCGACTGGCAAGAATTACGGTGTGGGTTCTTGCGGCCCTCATGGTTTTACAGTCCCTAGGTGTTTCAGTTTCGGGTCTTCTTGCCTTTGGCGGCATTGGAGGCATTGCTGTCGGCTTTGCCGCAAAAGACATGCTGGCGAACTTTTTGGGTGGTCTAAGTATCTATCTAGATCGGCCCTTCGCCGTCGGAGACTGGATTCGATCGCCTGATCGCAGTATCGAGGGGACTGTTGAGGACATTGGTTTGCGCGTAACCCGCATTCGGACTTTCGATCAGCGTCCCTTGTACGTTCCCAACTCGACCTTTTCCAACGTTGCGCTGGAAAATCCGTCGCGCATGACAAACCGAAGGATCTACGAAATCATTGGTGTGCGCTACGAGGATGCCGGACGAGTAGCGAAGATTGTCAATGATGTTCAGATCATGCTGAAAGAGCATGAAGACATTGCACAGGACCGGACAATGATTGTGAATTTCAATCATATGGGTCCTTCCTCGCTAGATTTCTTTGTCTATGCGTTTACCAAGACCACGAACTGGGTCGAGTACCACGCGATTAAGGAAAATGTGCTGCTACAGATTTTACATATCGTAGAGCTAAATGATGCCGAGATTGCATTCCCGACCCATACGATCCATCACGCGCCGGTGGAACCTATGGAGCATTAGTATCTGAAAGCCTAGGGTTCGCCTTTGGTCGCGGACCCCCTGGGGTTGGCGCAGCGGTCAGTGTTCGCGTCAAGCTATCGATGTCGCGTCTAATGCGCTGTGACTCACCGAGTTCGTAGACCTCCCTGAATGATAATTCGCGCCAAGTTGCGACAATCTGAAGTGTTGGATGGTCAATGTAGCGGACATAACCCTCCCGAATGTCTCGTTGCTCCGAGACAGCGATGGCGTGCCGGTAGGGGCTGGACGTTTGTACTGCAGAGTCAACAGTCGCATCCACGCTGGACGCGGAGCCATCGGTATTCAGGCCGGTTCGTAAGTCAATAAATTCGGGCAATTCAGAATTTTGCACCGGTTCTTGATCGGCTGGGATTGTTTCTATTACCAGTATTCGCTCGGGCGCGGAGGGTGTCTCTATCGCTGTAAAACGCGGCGGTAGGTAGTCTCCGATCGTGTTTAACCAAAGATCGACCGTGATGGCCGATTCGTCGTCACGCGTGAAAGTCAGAGTGCCTTGTATGATAGGGAAGTCACTCGCTTGCTGCCAGGTATCCGCAACAACGGGAGAGCCCTGATCACCGGGGGCTTGCAGCCAGGCCAGAGCCGTTACCGGGGCTCTTTCAGTCTGCTGTTGGAGTTTGTCCAGACCTTGTTTGAGCATCTCCACCGTGAGTGCTTGATACGGTGTTGGCAGTGCAGCTGGCGCCTCCTCGGGAGCGATCGTTTTGGTGTCCAGGACGTCCTCTTCATCAACTGCGTAACCGTCTAACCAGTCTATGTCGGAGCCAGGAAAGTTACTGTCATCAGGTAAGGAGCCGGTTGTACTGCCTAACCGAGCGCTCGCATCCGTCAGTTCGCCGGTGTTGAAGATATCAACGGCATCAATCGCCGCGGTGTCGACGTTATCTTGAAAAACTTCTCTATTGGTTGCTATCACAGGGTCGCGTTCTACGATTTCATCGGTAGTGGCGATGTGCTCGCTCGGCTCCCTATTGGTTCCGGTCCGCAACTCCTCCATGGACACTTGAGACCTATCGGGCGATGCGCCTGGGGAGACGCTGTGTGGCGCGATATCCGCGTTTTCAGTGAGCTCCAGTGCGTCCTGTGGCAAGGACTTGACCAGTTTAGCGAGGTCAGCTCTATCTAACTCGGACGAGAGGCTGGTGTCAGCGCCAGTGGGCGTCTCGAGTCCATCAATGCTGAGCGTTGAGTCTACGACAAGGTCACTTTCCAAGGAGGTGTCGCCCGTATTTTCCTCCACGGATGCTACAGCTAGCTCGCCATCGATACGCGGCTTGCTACTATTCTGTGCGGTCTCGATCAACGGCTCCGTAACGGGTTCTGGTATAACGTCAACAGAACCATCAGCGTTCACTGTGACAGCGGATTCTCCCCACTCATCCATTAGGGCTTTGATCTCCCCATATCGGGTAAGCCAACGCCTGTTCTCGGGGTATCGCAGTGTGGGGGCGTGCTCCCAAGTTTCGGCGCTCAGTACAGCCGCGTCTGAATTTGTAAATATGGCAACTTCAATGCGGACCCAGCCTGACGCGTCATCGCTGTACCCGGGCACTGTGGCGAGTGCCGATCCACGCTCCTGGCCGAGTGCGGCGCTACCAAGCGATGACGCCAGTAGCAATACCGATACCTGTTTGGTCAGCTGCTTTTGCATGCCTCTTCCCACTGTGTCATGAGCGTATCAACGTAGTTACGACGTGCTTCACCTGATTCCAGTTCTCGAATAAACCGCAATGTGTCAGAGCCCGCTAACTTAAACTCTTTCGGATTGCGCTGCAGCAGGCCTATTAGTGCATTCACCGGTACAGGGGTCGTCGACTCAAACTTGACGCTACCACCTGCATCGCCCACGTCAACTTCCGATATCCCAAGGGCCTGAGCCCGAAGCCGAACTTCGGCTTGGATAAACAGCTGTTTGGTTGCATCAGGCAAGAGGCCAAAGCGATCGATCATCTCGACCTGAATATCATTCAAGGCCTCCTTGTCTTTTGCTTGTGCGATTCGTTTATACAACACGAGGCGTGTGGAGATATTTGGAAGATAGTCGTCGGGGATCAGTGCTGGTAGATGCATCTTGATCTCAGTTCCGGTTTCCAGAGGTGCATCGATGTCCGGAATTTCACCTTTGCGGAGTGATTCAACTGCACGATTAAGCATTTCAAGGTAGAGTGAAAACCCTACCTGCTCAATCTGTCCCGACTGTTCATCACCGAGTAGTTCGCCGGCACCGCGGATCTCAAGGTCATGCGACGCGAGCATGAATCCGGCACCCAAGGCACCGGCTGACTCAATAGCTTCCAGGCGCTTTTCCGCATCCGATGTCAGTACCGAGCGGGGAGGGGAGAGTAAATAGGCATAAGCTTGGTGGTGTGATCGCCCGACGCGGCCACGTAATTGATGAAGTTGTGCCAGCCCAAATTTATCGGCTCTATCGATGATAATGGTGTTTGCGTTGGGGATATCTATCCCCGTCTCGATGATGGTCGAGCATACGAGAACGTTGTGACGTTGATGATAGAAGTCAGTCATCACGCGCTCTAGCTCCTGCTCTCTCAACTGACCGTGCGCAACGCCAAACGATAGTTCAGGCACTAGCTCCGATAGTTTGCGTGCGGTTTCTGGAATGGTTTTGACCTCGTTGTGCAGGTAATACACCTGCCCCCCGCGCAAGGTCTCCCGCAAGATGGCCTCTTTTACTAAGCCGACATTGTGCTCGCGAATAAATGTTTTGATAGATAAACGTTTGGCAGGCGGCGTCGCAATGACCGATAGGTCTCGTAAGCCTCCTAAGGCCATATTGAGCGTTCGAGGTATCGGTGTCGCTGTCATCGTAAGAATGTCGACTTCGGCGCGCAGTGCTTTAATAGCTTCCTTCTGTTTTACTCCGAACCGGTGCTCCTCATCAATGATAAGTAGGCCCAGATCCTTGAAGCCGAAATCGATCTGCAAAAGCTTATGTGTGCCGACCAGAATATCAATCTCACCGGCTTGCAATCGCTTACTCACGGCAGCGATATCTTTCGCAGTTTTGAAGCGTGACACCACCTCAACTGCAATGGGCCAGTCTGCAAAACGATCGTTGAAATTATTGAAGTGCTGCTGAGCGAGTAAAGTAGTGGGAACAAGAACCGCAACTTGTTTATGGTTCTGCGCGGCTATGAACGCCGCACGCATGGCCACCTCTGTCTTGCCGAAACCAACATCACCGCAGATAAGCCGATCCATCACCTTTTCAGCACACATATCTTTACGGACAGCTTCAATGGCAGCTGCTTGATCGGGTGTCTCTTCAAACGTGAAGCTGGAGCAGAAAACTTCCCACGACTCTTCATCTAAGCTATGGGCAAAGCCTTTTCGCGCCTCGCGCTTTGCGTACACTTCTAATAGCTGTACGGCAACGTCAGAGGCACGTTGGGAGGCTCTCTTACGCGCCTTGGACCATTGCTCGGTACCTAATCGGTGAAGCGGTGCCGTATCTTGATCACCGCCAGCATAGCGGCTGATGAGATTTAGCGATCCAACTGGTACGTACAACTTATCGCTGTTCGCGTACTCGAGAAGTAGGAATTCAGCATGATGACCTTCGATGGTTAGCTTTTCGAGACCTATGTATCGTCCGACACCGTGCTCAAGGTGCACGACAGGCATCCCTTCACGGAGCTCGGTCAGGTCCCTAATAATGGCTTGCGTATCGGTCTCTTCTGTTGTCTTGCGGCGACGCTTTTGCGCTACACGCTGACCGAATAGTTGATCTTCGGAAATCAGTGCTGGCGCCTTGGGCGAGGTGAAGAGAGGACGAGTTATGTCAGTGACGCTAATGCCAAGAGTCGCTCCGCTGGCTTGGAATTTCTCCCAGCTCTCAACGTGTTTTGCTTGTAATCCCTCTTTTGCAAGTGACTCCAGGATGATCTCTCGTCTACCGGCACTTTCAACGCTTAGTAGCACGGGTGATTGGTGAGCTTTTAGCAGAACAGAAAGCTTTCCGACTCCCGACACATTGCTGAATTCATCTCCGGAAGAAAAAGGCTCTGGTGTGTAAGTATCAAGCGTGAAGTGCAGTGGGGCCTCAGCCGAGTCGCGGAATTCCAAAACGCAATGCTTGCCGATTGATTCATAGAGTTCTTCCACCGAAATGAAGCCTCTGTAAGGCTCAACCAAGGGGCGCCGCGGGTCGACACCATATTCGTCGAAACGCCTGTTTACCTCAGTCCAAAAGCGTTTGGCTGAACTGAAGTTGTTGCCCACCATAACCACAGGCGTGTCGACCGGTAGGTAGTCGAACATCGAGTGACATTCATCGAAGAACAGCGGTAAATAATATTCGGCGCCTTGTGGCGCTCTTCCCTGACTCACTTCATTGAAGACACTGCATCGCTCAGGATCACCATCAAAAGTGCGGTACCAATCGATTTTGAAACGCTCAATAGCATCGGTGTGCAGGGGGAATTCTCTGGCAGGAAGTAGGTCGATTCGCTGGAGCCGCTTTGTTGTGCGCTGGGTTTCGGGGTTAAATGTGCGCAGCGATTCAATTTCGCCATCAAACAGATCAATACGGAGTGGCTCGTCGCTACCCATGGGAAAGACATCTAACAGTGAGCCGCGCGTTGCGAACTCTCCATGTTCGTAAACGGTGTCGACGCTTCGATAACCGTTTCGAATCAAATTTCTTACAAATTGCTCTGCGTTCAGTGTCTCTCCCATCTGGAGACTGAGAACACCGGCATCGATGAAGTGTCTCGGTGCCAAGCGATGCATCAATGTTGTGACGGAGACAATAACAACAGCGGTCGTTAGGGTAGGTAGTTGAGACAGTGCTTTCAGTCGATCGGAGACGATGTCTTCGTGGGGAGAGAAGTTATCGTATGGCAGTGTTTCCCAGTCGGGCATAAGCAGGATTTCCCGATCATCGCTGAGAAAGAAGGGAAGTTCAGAGACTAGGTTGTGCGCCGCCGCAGTTGTGGCTGTAATAACTAGAATTAGTGGCGTCGTTTTTGCCAGTTCACTGATGGCCTCGGACTCTGCGGAACCCACGAGTGGGCCTATAGCAGTTCGCTTACCTATCGCATTCGGCCAGGGCAATGTCGATGTGATGTCTAAAAATGAAGTCATTAGCTCCCCCCGCGAGGTGCGCGAGTTTACTCGTCACAACAGTCGCATGCTAGGTCTGAACGGTTGCTGTTCACCTGCTCTCGGAGCGATAATCCGGAAACACTCACACACTGAGACTTCACAGGGAGTCCGCAAGCGGGAAAAAACCATGGCGCCACAGAGAAAGCGCCAGCGTCCTGATGATTATTTCGTGGATTGGAAGGAGCGCGAGGCGCTTGCTGAATCCATGATTCCTATCGTCGGTACACTGGCGCGTGAAAAAAATGTTAAGTGTTACATCTACGGAAATTCGCTGGTGAACCTCAGCGTTCTGGACATAATGAAAACTCACCGCTGGGTTCGGCAGATCGAAAATAACGAGTTGTCCGAGTTCGAAACCATCCGTGTCATCGAGTCGATGGCAAAGCTTAATTTGGGCCCCTCGCATATTGATATAGGTCGCCTATCGGTCGAGTACTTTGATAAACATCAAGGCGAAGATTTATCATTAGATGATTTCGTTGCTGATCGCCTCTCACATCTTGTCGACTCAACTCATCGTCCCAAGGGGCCGGTTGATGTGGTTCTCTTTGGATTCGGCCGCATTGGACGCCTCATGGCGCGTATTTTGGTCGCTAAAACAGACGGTGGCGACAATCTGCGACTGCGGGCTATAGTGGTTCGGAAGGGTAGCGCTCCCGATGACTTGTTGAAGCGGGCAAGCCTCCTGCGTCGAGACTCGGTTCACGGTGTATTTCAGGGCACGATTCGCGTTGATGATGAGCGCCAGTCATTTGTGGCGAATGGCAACGAGATTAAAGTCATTTATGCGAATGCTCCTGAAGACGTGGACTACGAGGCCCATGGTATTAGCGACTGCCTTGTAGTCGATAACACGGGTGTGTGGCGGGACCGTGATGGACTGTCGCGTCATCTCAAAGCAAAGGGGGTCAGGAAGGTCATCCTGACTGCTCCGGGTAAAGGCGATATCAAAAACATTGTGGCGGGTATTAATCACGATGAGATCACTGAGGGTGACACTGTTCTGTCCGCGGCGTCGTGCACCACGAATGCGATCGTTCCTCCGCTAAAAGTAATTCAGGACGCGTTTGGTATTGAATCCGGTCACGTCGAAACGGTTCACGCGTTCACCAATGACCAGAACCTTATCGATAACTACCACAAGGCGGATCGCAGAGGTCGAAGTGCACCGCTGAATCTTGTGTTGACCGAAACTGGTGCTGCAAAGGCTGTGGAAAAAGTCCTGCCGGACTTGACGGGTAAGTTAACCGGGAATGCTATTCGCGTACCGACACCTAACGTGTCTATGGCCATCCTAAATGTGACCCTTGGAAAAGAGACGTCTAAGGATGAACTGAACGAATTCATGCGTCAGGTCGCGCTTCACAGTCCAAACAGAAAACAAATAGATTTCTCTAACTCACCCGAGGTGGTATCGACCGATTTCGTGGGTTCACGCGCAGCTTGCGTATTTGACGCGCAGGCCACTATTGTAAATGGGAGGCATGCTGTTCTGTACCTTTGGTACGATAACGAATACGGCTACAGCTGTCAGGTTTACAGGGTTTTGGAGAGGATGGCAGGAATAAAATATCTCACCTATCCCCCTACAGATACCGGTGGCCTCTGATTTGCAGAGAAATGTGGTAACTCGGCGTCAGCTTCGTTAGAATTCGCGGCGCTGGAGCAGTCGATAAATGAGATGAAAATCAGCCGCCGGCAAAGCTGTAGTTCACTTCACTGGGGGGAGTGGCCAGGCTCAAATCAGACATAGTCTGAGCGACTTCGGTGCAAGCTGACTACGCGACAGCCATCACGAACGCGTGCGCGTTTTGCGAACGTAGATAGGGACAGGCATGATTAAAATTCGCCGCGGATTGGATATTCCACTGGCAGGGGCGCCCGAGCAAACGATCGCTCGAGAATTATCACCCCGTCACGTAGCGCTCGTAGGAGCCGACTACGTTGGCATGAAGCCCACAATGGCGGTTGCCGAAGGCGATACTGTTGCCAAAGGCGATACCATTTTTACAGATAAGAAGTGTGAAGGCGTTGTATACACAGCGCCCGCGTCAGGCCGTGTTTCTGCGATTAATCGTGGGGCACGCCGCGTGTTCCAGTCTCTAGTTATTGAGGTTGATGATGGTGTTGCAGCACGCAACTGGGGCGCTTCAAGCGTAGACGAGGTGACACAGCTAAGCGCTGACGACATTAAAGTTCGCTTAATCGAATCAGGTGAGTGGACAGCTATTCGGGTCAGGCCGTTCAGCAAGGTGGCCGATCCAGCAACAAGCCCAAGCGGTTTATTTATCACAGCGATCGACACTCGTCCTCACGCGGTTGACCCCGAAATTGTGATCGCCGAGCAGCGCGAGGCGTTTGAGTTAGGTCAGTCACTTTTGGCTAACATGGTCGATTGCAGTGTATATGTTTGCGTCATACCGGGTAGCAATGCACCCCTAGCTGCGCACGCTCGAGTACAAAGCGCGGTCTTTGATGGGCCTCATCCTGCAGGACTGGTGGGTACGCATGTTCACTTCCTCCAGGGAGCGTCTCTTAACAAGCTCGCTTGGACGGTTGACTATCAAGATGTGATTGCGGTTGGGCGCCTCTTCCTTGATGGTGAGGTTTATAGTGATCGCGTTGTTTCTGTTTCAGGACCCGCGGCGGAGACACCGCAGATTGTTCGCACCCGCCGCGGAGCCGATATCGAAGCGCTCGTTGCCGGCAATCAGGCAGCCGGAGAAAATCGGCTCATTAGCGGGTCTGTCTTGGGTGGTCGGCGGGTTCAGGCGCACTCTGCATATCTTGGGCGGTTCCATAATCAGGTGGCCGTCCTTGCAGAGGGACGCGACAGGATCTTCATGGGCTGGCTGGCTCCCGGTACCAAAAAGCATTCAGCGATGGGCATTTACCTCAGTAGTTTGTTTGGTCGTAAGCCGCTCGAAATGACGACAACAACAAACGGTTCAGAGCGTGCGATGGTGCCCGTGGGTGCCTACGAGCGCATTATGCCCTTGGATATTTTACCTACACAATTGTTACGTGCGCTGTTGGTTGGCGATACAGAGACAGCTCAGGCTTTGGGTTGTCTTGAGCTAGATGAAGAAGACTTGGCGCTCTGCACTTACGTTTGCCCAGGCAAATACGAGTACGGGCCGGTGTTGCGCGACAATCTGGCACGCATTGAGAAGGAGGGATAAGTAGTGGGATTGCGAAGTACCTTAGATAATCTCGAACCCCATTTTAAGCCAGGTGGTAAGTACGAATCGTGGTATGCGCTTTACGAAGCGGTAGACACCATCTTCTATAGCCCCTCAAGTGTTACTAAGTCATCAGCACACGTTCGCGACGGTATTGACCTGAAGCGCATCATGATTACGGTGTGGTTCTGTACCTTCCCAGCCATGTTTTATGGCATGTATAACATTGGCTACCAGGCAAATGAAGTGATTGCTGCTGGAGGTTATTCCCTTGAAGGCTGGCGCGGTGCGATTGTCGCGAGCCTTGGCGGTTATGATGCCAATAGCTTATGGGACAACTTTCTATACGGTGCGGTTCATTTCCTCCCCTTGTATGCCGTAACGTTCATTGTGGGTGGTTTCTGGGAAGTGTTATTCGCCATGAAGCGTGGACACGAGATCAATGAGGGATTTTTCGTAACGTCAATTTTGTTCACGCTGACATTGCCGCCCGATTTGCCTCTCTGGCAAGCGGCTATGGGTATCTCGTTCGGCATAGTTGTTGCCAAGGAAGTATTCGGTGGTACGGGCAAAAACTTCCTGAACCCAGCATTGACCGGTCGTGCTTTCCTTTACTTCGCCTATCCGGCGCAGTTGTCTGGTGACACTGTTTGGACGGCAGTTGATGGCTATTCCGGTGCTACGGCGCTAAGCGTTGTAGCAACCGATGGTATGGCAGGTTTGACCACTGCTTACACGTGGTGGGATGCCTTCGTGGGCGCCATGCCAGGGTCTATCGGTGAAACCTCAGCGCTATCCATCATGATCGGTGGTGGCATCTTGTTGATTATGGGTATTGCCTCATGGCGCGTCGTCGCAGGCTGCTTTGCCGGTATGATTGCGTTCTCATTACTGCTTAACGTGATTGGCTCAGATAGCAACCCCATGTTTGCCATGCCGTGGTACTGGCATATGGTCATTGGAAGCTTCGCTTTCGGTGCGTTCTTCATGGCCACTGACCCCGTATCGGCGGCCATGACTAACAGCGGTCGCTGGGCCTATGGAGCACTTATTGGAGTCATGTGCGTATTGATCCGTGTTGTAAACCCTGCATTCCCTGAGGGTATGATGCTCGCAATCTTGTTCGCAAATCTTTTTGCTCCGCTTTTCGATAATTTCGCGGTGCAAGCCAACATTAAGAGGAGACTAGCTCGTGTCAGCTAATAACGAGACATTGTCTCGCGTACTCGCGGTCGCGCTTGGCCTCTGTATTGTCTGCTCGGTCGTCGTCTCTACAGCTGCGGTGGCCTTGAAGCCGCAGCAGGAAGCGAACAAGGCGCGAGACTTAAAGCGCAATATTTTAATGGCGGGTGGATTGTACGACCCCGAACGATCGGTGGAAGAGCAGTTTGAAACTATTGAAGCGCGCGTAGTTGATTTAGATACGGGCTTGTTTGTCGACGACGTTGACCCGGCAGCGTTTGATCAGCGCAAATCATCGAAAGATCCGTCGCAGTCGCGCGCATTAAGTGGTGATCAAGATCCAGCGAAGATTATTCGTCGTGAGCATCGAGCTGTGGTTTATCTCGTGAACGACGGAGACGGTAGTCTT
>Ga0160423_10004588_pt1 | contig 11342 bp, 11 predicted proteins | sample CRUFie14St8metaG_FD_108191 | JGI IMG/M metagenome (GOLD analysis project Ga0160423, IMG submission 108191) | Marine microbial communities from the Costa Rica Dome - CRUD Field 142mm St8 metaG | ecosystem: Environmental > Aquatic > Marine > Oceanic > Photic zone | place: Costa Rica: the Eastern... | reverse complement strand
GCGCACTACCGTGCGAGAGAGTGGAGCGCGAGTCCCTCGTGTGTGGGCGCAGAGAGAGAGAGAGAGAGAGAGAGAGAGAGAGAGAGAGAGAGAGTGATGGAGTTCTTTGGGTCGCCGACGCGGACGTTTAAGGTTCGCCAGGACGACGACGAAGGGCGGGACATATCGACGCCCTTCACGACAGCGAGCCTGGGGACACTTGGTTTTACGGACGCCCCGCCCGCGCCGCGCAAGACCAAGAAGTCTCCGAACTCCGCTTTGCTTTGCAGAGAGATTAGGCTCAAGGGCCTCGGAGACAGCGCGGACAGCGGTGAGTCGTGGCGAGGCTTCCCCCCCGGCCTGCTCGTCCATCTTTCTTCTTGTCATCGGCGCTGACCCGTTCTTGGCTCGAACGTCTCCTCCTCCACCCCCACCCCACCCCCCCAAAAAAAGCCTCGAGCGAGCTGGAGCTTGTGAGCCCCATCAAGACCTCCCGCCAGGTCCTGCAGGCGCGGAGCCTGAACTTCGAGTTGAGCTCGAACGACGAGTCGTTTCAGCTGGCGGAGGAGGACGCGACCACCCCGGAGTGCGAGATCCCTCGCGTCAGGGACCTCACCAAGTGCTTTGGCAACGTCCAGCTGGGCACCAAGAGGGGGGAGGACAGGGCAGCGCTGAAGAAGAAGCTCTCCTTCTCCAGGGCAGGCGGTGCGGGTGTGCTGTCGACGCCGGTGGCCGCCATAGCCAGGCCGGGCGGTCACAAGACTCCGCTGCCCCACGGCGCCAACCACCAGAGGAAGAGGCTCTACAACCAGATCTCCCAGCCCCCTGCGACCCCGGCGATAGACTTCTTCAAGGAGCAGAAGACGGATTCGTCGTGGCTGAACTGATCCCACTTGGGCACGCGGGGGTTTTGGGGCCTCGAAGAATCAAGGGGACACGCTTAAGTATATGTATTTTGTACCCGTGTGTGAGGGCCGGGCCCAGCGCCACGACTCGCTTTTATTGCTTTTTTTTTTTGTGGCTCTGTCTTCTCGCTAGGATGGACCTCGGCAAACGCCTCTTCACTCCTGCATGGGGTCCCTCTTCAGCTTCTGCCACGTGGCGTGGCCACGACGCTACCTGCCCTGGACCTGCATCACCTTCTCATCTTCGTCGGGGCGGGGGGAGGAGAAAGCCGTTGACCGAGCCCGAAACTGAGGAGGCGCCAAGACGGGATTTCAACGCTCTTTCGCCCGCAGCAAAAAAAAAAAAAGATGTTGGGCGTTTAAATGGAATTTCTACACACCGGGGCCTCTTGAGGCGCGACATTCAAATGCACCGCGCGACAGATCCCGCCGAATTGGGGGGAACGAGGCGGGCGGGGGTGCCGAGCAACGAGGCTCACAAAACCAAAAAAACAGCAAGCGACAGTCAACGTAGACCACGACGACAAGAGACCGAGCACGCGAAGTCCGCGATTAGCTCCACCCGAACGAACGAACGAACGACGCGAGAGAGAGAGAGAGAGAGTGAACACGAGATAGAGAGAAGTAGCGTTCGGAGCGCAGCCAACCCCCAAGCCGCCCTCGTTGCATTTTTTTTTTTTTTTTCGAATCGAATCGCATAGTATCGCCGAGAGAACGAACGACGAGAGAGAGAGAGAGTGTGTGTGTGAACGTGGTCCTTCTCCTAGGGAGTCTGACCAGCGATAGATTGATAGATAGAGACGCTTTACGCAAGAAACACATAGAGATGACAGTAACTGGAGCGTCGGGCGAGCGCGGCTGCTCGTCTTACGCGAGCACGCCAAGCAAGTGTGGGTCGAGCAAAGGGGAGATGGACCGTTTCATCCCGAACCGCAGCGCCGTCGACCTCGACCTCGCCCACTTTAGCCTCGTCAAGGAGAACGACGTGAACAAGGCCAACCAGCAGCAAGAGCAGGCGCTCGTCTCCCCGTCCAAGGAGGAGTACAAGAGGCGTCTCGCGGAGGGCCTCCTCGAGAACGGCACGAAGAGCTCCAGGATTCTTGCCTTCAAGACCAAGGCCCCCGCCCCCTCCGAGGGCTACGACAACGTCATGAGGTCGCTGTACACGGCCAACTCGGGGCCCCGCATCCCGAGGAAGCAGCACCGCGCCATCCCGCAGGCGCCGGAGAGGATCTTGGATGCCCCCGAGCTTCTCGACGACTACTACCTGAACCTGATCGACTGGAGCGCCAACAACGTGCTGGCCGTCGCCCTGAGCAACTCTGTCTACCTGTGGAACGCCTCCACCGGCGACATCCAGCAGCTGATGCAGACGGGTGACGATGCCAACGACTACGTTGCGAGCGTGCAGTGGTCCGCGGATGGGAAGCACATCGCCGTCGGCACGGCGAGCGCGAACGTGCAGATTTGGGACGCCACGAGGCTGAAACAGCTGAGGAACCTTCGGGGGCACTCGGCCAGGGTCGGCGCGCTCGCTTGGAACTCCCACCTTCTCACGTCCGGCGGCCGGGACAACGTGATCATGAACCACGACGTGAGGATCAGGGACCACGTGCAGAGCAGACTTAGGGGACACGAGCAGGAGATCTGCGGCCTCAAGTGGTCGCCGAGCGGCAACCAGCTGGCGAGCGGGGGAAACGACAACCTCCTCCACGTGTGGGACATCCACAACACCAGCGGCTACCTCCACAGGATGGACGCGCACCAGGCCGCCGTCAAGGCCCTGGCGTGGTGCCCCTTCCACTCCTCTCTCCTGGCCTCCGGCGGCGGAACCGCAGACCGCTGCATCAAGTTCTGGAACACCCACACCGGGGCGTGCCTCAACTCGATCGACACGGGGAGCCAGGTTTGTTCGCTCGTGTGGAACAAGCACGAGAGGGAGATTCTGAGCTCCCACGGCTTCTCCCAGAACCAGCTCTGCCTTTGGAAGTACCCGAGCATGACCAAGATCGCCGAGCTCACGGGTCACACGTCTAGGGTCCTGCACCTGGCGACCTCGCCAGACGGGTGCACCGTGGTATCAGCGGCCGCCGACGAGACCCTGAGGTTTTGGAAGGTCTTCGAGGACACCAACCCCGCCGCGGCCGCCAAGGCCAAGGGCGTCCAGTCGGGAATCCTCAACAGCATCAACATCAGGTGAGGAGGGGCCGGGCGCCCCCTCAGGTAAGTGAGACAGGTAAGTTCGTCCTCCTCCTCTTGAACGAATCGAGTGCCGCTGGCCGCAAGGCCGGCGAACGAGTGCTTTAGATCGAGACCGAAAACGAACGAGTGTACTTTAGCTTTTCCACCTAACCCTCCGGTGTCCTGGACACCATTGAACGCTAAGAAATCGATCAAACATCAACCCCCAAAGCCTTCGGGCCAGCGGGCTGCTTCTGCCCGCTTCTGTAAACAAGTCTATCTGTCCTCTTTCCTTACGCCAGTCCAATAGAGATCGCTGGGGGGACGGGAGAATCGCGGTGGCGCGACAAGCTGCCGAGGCGGTGAGCTCAACGAAACGAATACATTAAAAGTGAAGCGGAAGAATCAAGTTTATGGCGAGCAGCCAAAGATCTTGCCAGCGAGCGCGTTCTCCTTGGTCGGCGTCACCGTCACGACCGGAACTCCGCCGTAGTAGCCCTCAGCCAGCTTCTGCGCGGCGTACTCAGCGTACTCGGCGTAATCGGCGGGCAATGGGTCTGCTGTCTCCGACGGGGACTGGCTGAGGCTGTTCGCGATGAAGGTGTCAAAGTAGCTTCCAAAGTGGAAGACGGCCTCGACGCCCTGGGGGGTGTTGGCCTCCAAGGGGACTGAGATCTCGTTCCACAGGAAGGCGCTGGGGCCGTCAACCCTAGCGGGCTTCATGCTGCCGAGCTCGTGCTGGAAGTCGATGGAGGTCATGAAATCCTCCGGCTTCCAGGTGCACGCGCCCGCCCACTCGAGTGGATATCCGGGGCAGCTGCCCTCCTCGATGCAAGGGTCGTCCTCGTCATCGATGCAGAACTCGTGGCCGAGGGCATCCTGGATGAGGGTTGAGTTGATGTCCCAGGTTCCTGCGCTGCCAAGCACCTGGAAGGGTCCAAACTTGCCTTTGTTCAAGTTCTTTGGGTCAGAGATAAAGGCGCGGCATGCCTCCATGGTGTTCTCGGCCGGGGTCACCGCTGGCCAGGGGTCAAGCCCCAAACTGTCCTCCGCAAACTGTTTGCAGGTTACGTTGAATGGGGCCTCGGCGAAGTCTTCGCCTTGCTTCCAATTCATCTGGTCCCACTTGGAGACCTTCTTGTAGTACTGCTTGAGGGCATCCGCGGCAGCAAAGTCAATGGTGGCGTTGGCATCGCCTTCAAGGTAGGCCTGGACGTCCGCAAAGTTGGAGTCCTTTCCGTACAGCATGTTGTTGGTCATAGGTCCGCACCCTGGCCCGTCCTCGTTCGGCTGGCGCCCCGAGCTGGAAGAGTCGGTGGGGCTCGAGCAGTGGACTTGGACCTGGTCGAAGGTGGGATCAAAAACCACCCCGACGCCGGCGACTGCGTACACGGGGAAGGGGGAGAAGGTGTCCGCCTCCACGAGCTCCTTGGCGCGGTCCGTCAGGCCGACCCACGACGCAGCGATGTGGTCCATCGGGTACTCGTCGGTGCACGGGCCGTAAACGTCGGGATATCCCTGAGGGTTGCACATGCTGAGCAGAATCCCGTTCGAGTTCATCCACTCTCTCAGATCATCCCTCGCCTCCTGGCCCGTCTCCGTCGTGTTGAACCTGTTCGAACCCACAAGGTACCTCTGGTTGAGCTTCTCGGCCATTGCCTCGCACGCCGCGGTCCCATTCTTGTCCTGTGCCGCAACAGCTTGCGTGCTTGCCACCCCGATGGACAGGACCACCACCGCCACCGCCACCGCCACCTTCCTCTTGAAGAAGGAGCTCATCATCATACGAACGATCGTCGTCGTCGTCGTCGTCTTGATCGTCGTCGTGCGCCTCGATTCGTCTGCTTTCTGCCCAGGTCCCCCGCAGCGCGGGCGGCCCTCCTTCCTCTCCACCGCGGCCATGGTCACGAACGTGATCCATTCTGATCGCCTCGTGATTTAAAGATTTGGAGATTTTTAAAAAACATCAACTCTTGGTTTTCGGCGTTACGAGGACCCAAGACGCGAAATCTACTTTGAGGCGGAGACCGTTAGACAAATCAAATCAATCGAGTGCCTCGACGGCGGGCAGGACGCGAGTGGGTGGGGTGACCTTACTACACGAAGTAATGGCGAGCGCGATGTTCAAGAAGAAGTATCAGAGGCACAAGAGGTCCTACGGGGAGGCGGGGGTGAGCGACGCGGAGGCCCTCCTCGAGGAAGGCGATTGGACCCCCCCCGGGCCACCGCACCGTGCCCTCTCCCTGTCCAAGGAGGAGCGGAAACGGAAATGGTGCAACTTGAGGGCCGCTTGTCGAAGCGACCGAAGCATCAAGTACGTTCTCGTTTTCATGTCAATCTTCTCCCTGACCAGCATGCTGTTGAGCTTCAAGGTCGTGGGAACCCTTCACGGGCAGGTGAAGAACTCCCCGCTCCGGATGGAGGAGGGACAGTGCAAACCGGTGCCCGCGGAGCGCCTGGACGGCTTGGCCTACATCTGCAATGGGAAAGGGTGCCAGATCGACTTGCTGTGTTTCAGCATGAGCCTGATGCGGCTGCAGAGCAAGTACGAGGGGCGGATCTACGTGGTGACGGACCGGGACGACCTCTTTGAAGGGAAGGCGTGCGGGAACAACGCGCTGGAATACGAGGCAATACCGTTCCAAAACAGCAGCAGTACGACCCGGATGCACATGAAGCTGACGCGGGCCAAGCTCTTTGACATGATTCCGGACCGGAATGCCAAGAGCTTGATCTACATCGACGCGGACATCCTCCCCGTGGGTTGCCTGCACGACTTCCTTGCCGCCGAGGACCCATCTAGCATTGGTCTGTTCTTGGACTCCTGGTGCCCGGATTGCAACACGTACCTGACCGCGCTGATGTACATGAAGAAGACGGACAAGACCTCGGCGTGCCTGAGTGAATGGAGTAAGGAGGCCCTCAGGGAAGGAGGCACGGCATACCACAAGGTGAGAATTGTACTACGAAGAAAAACAAGGACAGGGAGACGGATAGAGAGAAGCAGAAAGAGAGAGAGAGAGAGAGAGAGAGAGAGAGAGAGAGCCTTTGTTTGGTTTGCGTGCCTTTCTCCTGTTTTGTCTTTGCGGCGTGCCTCGCTGGGTTCTGACACGTGATTGCCCGTTGGCCCTTCGTTCCTCCCGTGCCTCGCAGGACCAGGACGCCCTGGACACCGTCCTCACGTGGAAGCACTCGTCGTGCCGGGCCGCGATCCAGACCATGTCGAACGCCTACATCGAGACCTTCGACGACAAGATGATCCTGCCGCTGTTCGGGGTGATCACGGGCAACGCTCCCGTGTTCCAGCACTTCACTCACGGGATCAGGAGCCTCCCCATCTGGCGAAGAATTGAAAGGCAGATCCACGCCCAGCTGGTGGGCAAGATCAGCTACTTGAAGGAGCTTGAGCTGTCGAAGAGGAAAGGATCGGGTGACGACGGGTAACGAACGGGTGGCGCGAAAAGCATTCTCGTGTTGACTACGTTTAACGATGATATTTATACTTTCCCTGTTCCCTACCGGCCTAGAAGATTCCCGGGATCATCGCCCACCGCCGCTTTGGGTAATCTTCAAACTTATCGAGGTACCAGCGTTGCGTCATCGTCGCGGACAGCCCAAGGTTCATGAGGACCATCGTCATGAGCAGAAAGGTGCTGATGCCCCAGCTGTCCGAGAGGGTGATCAGGGCCACGTAGAGCACGACCTCCGCGGTGTAATGAGGGCTCGAGCAGTAGGTGAACCAGAATCCCTGCGGAATTTTGTACTTTTCCCCGCTGGCCTTGCCCTTGCTTCGGCCGCCCGGGCGCCTCAAAGACGCCAGCGAGGCGTGGCACTGGTACTGGGCGAGGTTACCGAGGAAGAAGATGGCGAGGAGGCTGATCTCCTTGGCGGGGTGAGGATCGATGAAGAACCCTCCCATCCGCTGGAAAGCGTTTCGCAGGTCGCACGCGCCGGACCCGCCCGCCAGGAGGTCCAGGCTCGCGTTCCTCACGACCTCCGGCGTGACGAAGTTGGCGGGAAGGAAGACGTAGTAGAGGAGCCCGAAGGCATAGCCCACGAGCTGCATCCTGCCGCCCTCGCTGTGGGCGTGAACAAAGTAATTCTCTAGCAGGCGCCTGGTGACGTGGAACTGCAGTAACGAGAGCGCAACGAGCGTGTGCCTGTGACCAACGCTCGACAGGATCCTCGACACGGAGGTGGGCTCCGGAAGGCACGAGGCGCTCGCTAGAAGCAGCAAGAGGCCTAGCAGATTACAGCAAACCGCCACGTGGTACAGGTGTGAGAACCACCTCTTCGGGACGCTCGCGGAGAGCAGCCGACGGACGAGTGCGCTCCCGTAGCTCGATCCGAGCTCCCTGGCGCCCCTCTCATCGTAGGTCTTCCCCCGACCCACCGAGTTGTTCAACACGTTTCGCAGCACTTGCACGATCCTCGGTAGCTTCTCCGCGACCGCGTTCGGGATAAATGCGAGTGCGCCGAACGCAATGCAGAGCACGTAGTACGTTCTGGCGAGTGCGATGTAGGCCTCCAGAAGGCGCGACCACGAGGTGTCCACCTCCAAAGCGATGAAAGGGACCGTGAACATGATGCGCCACTCGAACCTCACCAGCTCACCCAAAAGCTTTCGCACTTTTTCATCGAAAACGTGTTTCGATGAGAGACGTTAAAACCAAAACCGGAGCGATTTGGGAAGAACGAATCCAATCGAGAGCATGGCGAGGGCGACGACGAGAGCGAGGGTCGGGGGTGGGGGTCGCGTTCCGGTGGGGATCGGCGGGAGAGTGCGGGGGAGGGGACCCCGCGCCCTCCCCTCCCGCGGCAGGTCCAACGTGCGGACCGCGAGGAGCGCCGCGGCGGGCGAGACGGCTCCCTTTCGACTGATCCAGCATAAGCACGAGGCCTGGTGGTTCTACCGATACCTCAGCCAGGTTTACGATCACATAGTGAACCCAGGGCACTGGACGAAGGACATGCGAGAGGACGCGTTGGAGCCCGCGCTGCTGCACGTCGCGCACAAGAGGAGGCTCTCGCCACTTAAGGTTATCGATGTGGGTGGAGGGACGGGGTTTAGTACGACGGGCATTGTGGAGGCCGGGGTGCCCGCGGAAAACGTCACGCTAGTCGACCAGTCCCCGCACCAGCTCGAGAAGGCGAGGAAGAAGCCTCAGCTCAAGGGCTGCACGATCGAGGAGGGGGACGCGGAAAATTTGCGCTTCGAGACCAATACGTTTGACCGGTACGTCTCGTGCGGTAGCATTGAGTACTGGCCGGACCCTCAGAGGGGAATTGTCGAGGCCTTTAGGTGAGAAATTTCACGAATTTCGGCCGCGCCACAGACCATCTAGCCCGCAACACCGCCTCCTTCTGCGGAGCTGACCCTTTCGCTCGTCCCTCTCCCCCCACACACCCCACCGCCACCGTGGAAAACGACGAAAATGTATTATTGGGGAAAGGGTTCTGAAGCCGGGTGGCCTCGCGTGCATGGTCGGCCCCGTCCATCCGACCCACTGGCTAAGCCGCTTCATGGCGGACGCCTGGATGCTCTTCCCGACCGAGCAGGAGTACCTCGACTGGTTCAGAGCGGCGGGGTTCACCAGTGTGAAGCTGAAGAGGATTGGGCCAAAGTGGTACCGCGGTTGCAGGAAGCACGGGCTCATCATGGGCTGCTCGGTGACCGGAGTCAAGGGGCTAAGCGCGGAGGGGGAGAGCCCGCTTGAGCTCGGGGAGATGGCCGAGAACAGGCAGACGAAGAAGGCCGGGTGGTTTACTACGTTGCTCAGAGTCGTCCTGGGGTCTCTCGCGGGGTTCTACTACTTTGTGATCCCTGTGTACATGTGGCTGAAAAACCTCGTGCTGCCAAAGTCTGTAAAATTCACCTAACGTAATTACAATACAACCACTTGCCCACGATTTATTTCCTACTTCTACCGCACCCACAGAAACGCAGACCGCGCTTCCCGGTCTCCCCGCCCTTCCCGCCAAGAAAGTCTCCATTTTTTTTGCCCATCTCCCGCCACACCCAGCCAGGTGTTGTCTGTCCCTGACCTGGCTGAGTTAGGAGAAGACGTGGCGCCTGGCAAGGGCAACAGGGACAGGTAGAAGTGAGAGAGGTAGAAGGAGGATGCGTGCCGCGGAGGCCGTTGACCTCGCGAGGAGGACGGGAAGGTGTCTATTGGTCCGAATCATCAAAGCGAGAGGAGCGCCCGTTTCCAACGACGACGACCTCTGGGGAAGCGGAGAGGAGGCCAGGCGTGTGGTGGAGGGTTCTGTGGCGTTGGTGCTCGACGAGGACGGGGAGGACGCGGGGTTCCTCAGGGCGGCCTATACGGAAATTGTGGATGCACCCGCGCTGGTGCTGATCAGCGGGGAGACCGGCGAGCAGCTCCTTCTGCTGCAGGGGGAGGAGGATTTGGGAGACCCTCACGCGGTCGAGGACAAGCTGGCGAAGGCCTTCAAGGCGGAGTACGATAGGAAGGTCGCGAGCTTCATGGCCCTCGTGGCGGCCGCAAAGCAGCAGCAGGGGCCCACGCCGACGCCCACGCCGACGCCCACGACACCCACCCCCACGAGCGAGCCCGAGACGGCGACGACCTCGGAGAAGGAGGAGGAGGAGGAGGAGGGAGACGGGGGGGTCACGGAGGGTGCGCCGGGTCGGGACGATCGGGTCTTGGTCGAGCCCCCCGCCCGCGAATCCGAACCCTCCTCCTCTAACGATGATGATGATGATGAGGAGGAGGAGGAGGAGGAGGAGGCCCAGCCCACGCCGGCGGAGACCAGGCTGCAGGTCAGGCTCCTGAACGGCTCTCAGCTGAGCTTCGAGGTCGGGCCGTCGTCAACCATGGCCGAGGTCTACGACTACGTCCGGTGAGTCTTTGCTGCCATTCTCATCCCTTTCCCTCCTCCCTCCAGTAGACTCTCTCTGCTGCCATGGCTGACCGTCCTCTGTCCTCCTGCCGAACGCGTTGTACCCGGCCAAACTGAACTCAGCTCTAACAGGACGGACGGGGACAAGCGGAGCTTCGCGCTCAAGGTCCCGTTCTCCTCGGGTGGGTCTCTTGGAGAGGAACAGATGGGCTGCACGATGCAGGACCTGGGGCTCCACCCGAGATCTTCCCTGATCCTTGTGCCAGCCGAGGGTGGCGTGCGCGGCGGCGCGGCGTCGGGGTCGTCTGCGTCGGGGTCGCGGCCCTCCGACGGCGTCCTCCTCGCCGCCATCCTTCGGTTTCTTTCCTTCATCTTCAGCGCTTTGGCCTCCCTCTTCCAGCCTCAGGCGGCGGTGCGCGCGGACCCGCCATTGCCGAGGAGGCCGAGAGCCGAGAGCAACTCGGAGGACGGGAAGCGCGGGGACCAGGAGTACTGGAACGGGAACAGCGTGGAGTTTCTGTCGGGAGGGGACACCAAGAAGGATCAGTAGACTTGAGGGCGGCGCTGAGAGAGAGAGAGAGAGAGAGAGAGAGAAGAAACGTAACATTACAATGGGCTTCCCCTTATCTCGTACTGCATGACAATCGCATCCTCGCCGTCGTTGTAGTACCCCGAGCGCAAAGCGAGCGTGTCGAAACCAAACTTCTCGTAAAATGCCCGGGCGGACTCGTTGGACTGCCGGACCTCCAGGGTGATTGTGCTCCTGCGCTCCTCCCGCGACACGAGGTGCTTCAGGAGCTCCGTACCTATCCCTCGCCTCGCCCACCCCGGCTCCACCCCCAAACGCATCAACTGTATCTGGTCCTCCGTTTGCCAGGACAACATGAACCCCACCGCCCCACTAACACCGTTTTTGCACTCGTCGGCCTCCCAAACCCAGACCCTAGCGAAGCTGTGGCCAAACTGAGCTGCAAGGTCTTCCTCCTTCCAAGCGCTCGCCCCAAAACAAGTTCTCTCGATGTTCACGATGGCGTCCAGGTCCTCTACGACCCCCCGTCGCAGGGACCGGCAGCTTACCTGGGTGATGGAGGATCCGGGGGACCGCCGCCTCGCGCGAGATGCGCCTAGGGGTCTGGACGCCATAATGGCCGTCCTCGAGGTGGACGCCGCGCTTCCCTTCGCCACGGGCCTCATGATCTCGGTCACGTGCGTCTCTCTGTAAGCTCCCTCCGTCACCATTGGATTCTCTCTGTTGTTGAGAAAGTTTTGTTCGGAAAGTTCGCGGGAAATTTTCTTTTTTTTTTTTTTTTTTTTTTTGCGGGATTGGGGCAAAAAAAACCCCAAAAGAGGGGTGGGGGTTTTGGGGGTGGGTGCGCCAAGGGCCCCCAAGCCGAGGGGGGGGGCGGCGGCGGG
>Ga0160423_10004587_pt1 | contig 11345 bp, 12 predicted proteins | sample CRUFie14St8metaG_FD_108191 | JGI IMG/M metagenome (GOLD analysis project Ga0160423, IMG submission 108191) | Marine microbial communities from the Costa Rica Dome - CRUD Field 142mm St8 metaG | ecosystem: Environmental > Aquatic > Marine > Oceanic > Photic zone | place: Costa Rica: the Eastern... | reverse complement strand
GAACGGTGACGGCGCCCTTGGGGACGTGCTTGCGCAGAGCATCCGCTTCGTCAGCCTTCCAACCAGCCACTGTTTTTGAGCGACCGCGCCGCACATCTTTCACTTCGATGTGTTGGAGCTGTGCATATCGACTCAGTCGCTTCTCGAAGCGATCGCATCCGGCGCGCGCATAGGGCGCCTTGATTCTGCCCATGGCGATCACACTGAGTTTCAAGGGGCGTCAGACTCTGCGGGCTGACCCGACTCAAAATCGATGTGTGGAGCATCGCGCCAGAGGCCCTCAAGGTCGTAGAAATCTCGTTCATCTTCCCTGAAGACATGGACCACCACATCGGCAAAATCGATCAACGCCCACTTGCCCTTTTGGGTCCCCTCGATCCCCAATGGTCGGATGCCTAATTCAGCTCTTACATGGCGACGAACATGTTCCACCAATGCCTGAACTTGGCGATCACTCCCACCGCTGACAAGCACAAAGTAAGAGGTGTATCCCACCAATTCTTCGACATCTAAGACAATGATGTCCCGTCCCTGTTTTTCATCCAGCGCAGTGTAAATGCACCGTGCGATATCTAAAGGGTCCATTCAACTCCTCATCGGCCAAGCGGGCTTTCCCCGCCGGCATATCCTGTTATTCATCGAGACATCTCTCAAGTACTTCTTGAAATGATGGTCCCTTTGGGCGGAACAATCACCCATTCAAAGCAAACACCGGCTTCCACACTCAATCTCCAGCGTCGAGAGGACGTACGGACATTTCCCACCCGACACCTTTAAGGCGAGCGATCAGCGTATCACCCAAACCCGTCATGGGGGTCAGAACCCCACCCGTTCGCGTGACTGAGCTCAAATCATCTGTTGCCAACGCAAGAGCAGCTTCGCAGAGCGCGGTTACGGTCACTCGATTTCCTGGGTCACCCTGAGCAACCATCCGAACCTCTGCCTCTTCCCCATCCTCGGCCGTGGCAATGGCCTGGCAACGGAAGAAGCCTTGATCCATCGTTTTTACGGAGGGCCCGCGACCAGGCTTCGGCACCCATGGCCGCACGCACGCGCGGCCCCAGTGTCTTCTCATGAGGCCATCGATCACACCCAAAGAGAGTGTACGGCTTTTCGCTTGCCAAGAAGAGCGACACGACCACGCTTCTTGATACCGAAAGGTGTCTCCATAAGACTGTTCGTCCTGAGCGAACAGAGCATGACTTCGACGGACCACCCGCGTATTAACGGGACCCATGAAGAAGGGTGCCATCCACCCCAATCGAGGATGATGAAGCGGCGCGCGGAGATCTTTGTTGAACCGCGCCTCATCGCTCGGCTTGTGTGCCTCCGGATTGAGGAGAAAAACATCTCGTAAGGCCGCGCCTTGATTCGAAGCGCTCAGCATGAAAGCCGTCGCCATCGTGCCTCCGTTTAAACCACCGCGCACCGTGAAACCATTGAAGACAGATTGTAATTTTTTACCCTTGCTTCGAAAATATTGAGCCGCCAAATAGGCCACAGCATCTGACGGAACAGAATCAAATCCACAGAAGGGAACAATCCGCGTGCCCGCCGCCTCCGCGCGCGCATGGTATGCCCGTATCAGATCTGCCACGAACGGTGTTTCGCCTGTGATATCGGTGTAATGGACACCATGCTCCACACATGCATCCACCAGAGCACGCCCATACGCACTGAACGGGCCAGCTGTGGTGAGTATCACACGGGTTCGAGCACATAGGTCGCCGAGAGCCTCGCGGTCATCTCCCGATGCAACCCAATAATCGATCGTCCGTTCGGGAGCATAGGATGCCGCCAGCTGAGCTAACTTTTCTTTATTGCGCCCAGCGATAGCCCACGACAGTGTCTGAGGTGCGTTTTCGTGAAAATATTGGACTGTTTGACGGCCCGTAAACCCGGTCGCCCCATACAGAATGATGTCGTACACTCTATCCATGTGAGAGTGTGTGAAAGAAGTAGACCAAGCTATTGACCGCCACACGCACGCTTCGCTGATTTCAGCTTACGGCGGGCACGTTTCATGTGCTTGTAGTTCGGGTAGTCAACCACCAGTCTCTCGATAAAGGCCAGAGCGACCTCGCACTTACCTTGCGCCAGGAAATTATCATGCAACAACTCTTGAGCGTCATCGATCTTGTCGCCGCGCTTATAGTCCTCGGTAATCCTCTTCAAGGTGAGTGACGATCCTCGATAATCCTTTTGTCGAAACAAACACTTCGCAGCCAAATACAGAGCGTTGTCCGCTTTCTCCTTCTTTTTGAATTGATCCGCATATCGGAAGAATGCGCGGTTCGCCTCATCACAGTCGTCTGCTTTGTAGCGTTTCCACCCATATGTATAGAGAGCCTTTGCATCACTGGGTAAGGCGGGCAGATCTGAATTGGGCTGAATGTCTTCCAGGCCAGTGGTTTGCGCCGAATTCTTTGACTGCTGATGCTTGTAGGTTTCAAGCTCGCCGCGCAGGTTTGCCAGTTCCTGCTGGAGTTCGCTGACACTTTCTCCGCTCTCTGCGCTGTTGGTTCGGATGTTATCGAGGTCACGCTTGAAAGCCGACTCCAAAGCATCCACCCGAGCTGTGAGCGTGTCGAGCTGTTTTGCGTTCTCCGCCCGTCTCTCTTGGTGGTCGGTCAGGAGTTGGTCGATTTGACCTTCATTCTGAGCGATGGACGCTCTCATTTCTTTGCCGTGCCAATATGGCACGCAGCCGGTCGGTACGAGACCGACCAGCAGCATGAGCACAAGACGTGAATGCATGTGTGGCAAGCGGGGTGAGCTTAGTTTCCGGAGGAGAACGCTGCGCGGCGGTTCTTCTTCCATGCGCGCTCGTTGCTTCCATCATCCACTGGACGGTTCTTACCGAAGCTGATGGTGGACATCTTATCGTCCGGCGCACCCTTGCGAGACAGGTACTTCTTCGCGGCGTTGGCCCGTCGTTCACCGAGCGCCATGTTGTACTCCTCTGTGCCGCGCTCGTCGCAGTGCCCTTCGATCGTCAATGGCGCGACATTGTCGCCCTTGAGGCACTCAGCAACCGAATTGAGCTTTGATCGCTCACGGCTCTTCACATTATGGCGGTTGTAGTCGAAATATACCGGATCGCCGCCACACTGGGTGAGCTTGATCTGGCAACTACCGCTGACGCATTCTTTGCCTTCGTCGCACGCAGGCTTCAAAGCGTTGTCGCCACATTCTGGACGCGCAGTACAGCTCCCGTTGGAGCAGTAGTCGCCCTCGGCGCACTCTTTGTCATCGAGACATTCAGGACCACAACGATTGTCGCGGCACTTTTGCCCTGCGGGGCACTGAGTCGCCTCGTCGCAGTATCCTGGGATCTGCTCGCAAGCACCGGCATTACATTGTTGGCCCGGGCCCTTGGAGGCACAGTGGTCATTCGTGCGACATTCGTTGCACTTACCACTCAGGCAGAATTCACCCTTCTCGGAGCAATGATCATCATTCTCACAGTTCGGGTAGGTGGGTCCGCATGCGGCAAACATGAGGGCTGCACCAAGCAGAAGAAATTCAAGTACGAAACGGCGTGTCGGGCCCATGGCACTCATCCATCGACAGGTGTTATATGAAAAAGCGTGCAAAGTATGCACGACGGTGATTAATCTTGGCGACGCTAGACGAACTCCATAGCGTTGTCAACTCATGCAGACACACACTTTTATCATTCGACTCTTTATCGCCCTCTCGGCTGGGCTACAGGCGTGTTCAGAAGGGCCGTCTGTCGAGTTTCTTCAACATACGGAGGTCAGGCCAACCCAGGGCGACACATGGCCAGCCAACGAGCCGCTCAAGATACTTTTCAATGACTATTTGGACCCATCGAGCATCGATGAGATGGAGGTCACTCTTCAGAGTGGAGAAGAATCTGTGCCTTTGGATTTGGGCTATGACCCCGTCGATAAGGCCCTCCTCATTGTCCCCATCGGACACCTAAGAGTGCGTCTGGGATACAGTGTGAAGATTCCTGCCGACCGCCTGAGAGCCCTCTCGGGGGCCCAAATGGCTCGCGATATAGAGTGGTCTTTTCGTGCCGGGACGCCCAATACGACCGACCCGCCAGGCGCCATTGAGTTCACGCGGGATATCCAACCCATCTTCGAAAACGCGTGTGGATGCCATGGCCCAGCACCCAAACTCTTTCCGACCCTCAATGCGTCGGCTCTGGTTCGGCAACCCAGTGTACGCCAGCCTGATCGTGCTTTGGTCGTGCCTGGACAGCCCCTTCAGAGTTATCTCATTCAAAGATTGTTGCCGAATTATCCGACGGTGTGGGGAGAGCCTAAGACGCTCTCTGATGATGAGAAGAGGCTCTTGATTCGATGGGTGACGGAGATGAACGGTGTTCGGTAAGATGCACGGTGTACGGTAAAACGACGCGCTACATCACGGCGTGGTTTTGAGCAGTCTCAGGATATACTCAGAGATCTTCTCCGGAGATTTTTCATCAATGTACATGCGTCCGTTGATGTAGAGCGCAGGCGTCCCCATAATATTGGCGGCCATGGCCTCCTTTTTATCGGCGGCAATCTCAGACATCACGGTGGGATCATCGTAATCTTTCTTGAACCGGGCCAAGTCGAGACCCAGCTCTGTCGCAAAGGTCTCGAGCTTACTGTCCGAGAGAGAGGCCTGATTGGCAAAGATTCGGTCATGCATGTCCCAAAACTTCCCCTGGCGGTGTGCGGCCAACGCCGCTTTCGATGCCTTCAGTGCTTGGGTGTGATGGGGCAATGGAAACTGCTTGAAAACCACAGCTACATCCTGTGGATGTTTCGCCATGACAGCTTTCATGACATCCACCATGAGTGCACAATGAGGACATTCAAAATCTGCGAATTCAACGATGACGATTTTCGCATCGGAAGGGCCTTTACGCGGTGAGCGGCTCACATCAAACGTATACAGGACATATTCCTCCACGTACTTTTTGACCACCGCTTCGACAACTTGGTCGGCACTCATGCCTTCGCGAATTTTAGTCACACCGTACGATGCCAACGCTGTCGCCTCGACACAGGTTTTTGCCTGGACGCACTGAAGGAGGCTTTTTTGAGGCTCACAGGGACATGCGCCTTCATCCAGAAGGGTGACCAGACCGGCCAGCTCGCCCTCATCGAGGTTTTTTACATCGACACCGGGTAGTGGAGGACTGGCGAAAAGTAGAGTGGATGCGAGCATCAGCAAAGCAGGCATATTCATTTATCCTCAGAGACTCAGGTCTGCACGGTATTCAGTGCCATCGACCCTTGTCAACTGGAGACTCTTGTAAATCCTTCCCGCATGAGCGAGCGTGCCTCACTCGAGAATTTGGGGGAACACGGTGAACACCTGCACATTGAGTTCGGAGGAGGCTGCATCCCTTGCATGGATTTCTCTCGGTGGGAATATCAAAGGACCACTTGATAGGTTTCATCGAGTCATCGAACAGCTGAGCGAAATCGCTGCCAGTGAGCCGGTCACCAGCCCAATCTATTCGACCGAACCATGGGGCGGTATCGCGCAGCCAGCCTTTCTCAATCAGGTGGTTGGATTCATCCCAAAACGATCGCCGGAGAGTACCCTGACCTGGCTCAACCATTTGGAGGCCAAGGAGGGTAGACATCGGCCGTCGGAGGAAAGATGGGGTCCGAGAACCATCGACCTGGATGTATTGGCTTGGCCTCGATATACTGCCCAGTCAGAAGTGTTAACGGTGCCGCATCCCCGCCTGAGTTTGAGGAAATTCGTACTCAAACCTTGGGCAGACGTTGCACCGGATTTGATCCCTTTTGGACTGTCCTTGTCGATCATGGAGCTCTTAAGACAATGTCCCGACTCTTCAACCGTCTCGCCATTTTTGGATGCGTCACGCTGACGACACTCACGGTGACCATCGTGTTGGCCTCGCCGAGGTTGACCGACCAACTCGATGAACATCGGCCCAGCCAAAACATAGAGGGTCGAATCTACTACAAGCCCAAGCCACCCCCCACACAGACCCAAGACCGAAACAATGCTGACATGGATTTGGTGGCATACGAGAGCCAGCTGTTTCAGAAGGTCAATGAGACCCCTGAAGACATCAGCGCTCTTCAGGACTACGGCTTCTTTCTGATGAATATCAATCAACGAAGTGCGGGCATTCGCTACTTGGACAAAGCAATCCATCTCAGCAAACATCCCCATCAAAAGACAAACATCGTCCTCGGTATCGCCCGATTGGAAATCACCCAAGGTACGCAGTCGAATGCGCGAAATGTGCTCACGAAGTTGTTGGAAAATCCGACTTTACCCGAAGAATTTGCGGCCGAAACACACTTCCTCCTCGGGTTGTCCTACTACCGTGAGGTTTTTTTTGAGTCGTCGCGGAGTCCACAGAAACTCGCCAACCTCCAGAAGGAATGGAACAAGACTTTGAGCCTTGACCCGAATTACGTCGATTGGAGAGATTCTCGTTGGACGGCGAATCGTATTCAGCGCGTCCTTACGTCTGTGCAGAAGGGTCGTCGTTCACCCCACGGACCTGGCGGATTCGCGCACTAAACTGAGCTTCCATGCCCGATTCACCCGGCTGAAAAATGGTGACCCCTTCCAGTCCGTCCGGCATGGCACGTTGCGCCGGCAGTCCCGCCTGTGACGTATGGGGGTTCTGGTACCCTTCACCATGACCCAAACGCTTCTGAAGGGCCGTTGAAGCATTTCTTAAATGCATCGGGACGGGTAAGTGGCCGAATTCTTCTACAGCTTTTTTCGCTGCATGAATCGTCCGCAATACCGTATTACTCTTCGGTGCTGTTGCCAAATAGGTGGCCGCCTGCATGAGGTGATAATTCCCCTCCGGTAAACCCACCAATCGGAATGCGGTGAGTGCCGCTGTGGCAATCTGAAGAGCCTGCGGATCAGCGTGCCCAATATCTTCACTGGCGAAGACGACCATTCGACGTAGAAGAAATATGGGGTCTTCTCCCGCTTCCAGTAATCTCTGCAACCAGTATGCTGCCGCATCTGGGTCAGTGGCCCGCATCGATTTTATAAACGCGCTGATCACCTGATAATGTCCATCACCCGAGCGGTCATGGGATATCATCTTCCGGCCCAAGACATCAGCCATGAGTTCAGCAGTCAGGGGTCGGCCATCTTCTAAGGCAGTCTCCAATGTGTTCAACGCTCGCCGGGCATCTCCATCGACAGCATTCGACAGAGATTCAAATGCCCCGTCCTCATATTGTGCCCCCGGCCATCGGGACAACCGCATGGGATGCGACCACGCACGCTGGAGCAACTGCCGAATTGCAACGGGCTTCAGGGTGTCTAAAACGACGACGCGACTGCGACTTAAAACTGCAGAATTCACCTCGAAACTCGGATTTTCGGTCGTGGCACCGATGAGGATCAGGGTGCCATCCTCCATATGTGGTAAGAGCGCATCTTGCTGGGCCTTATTAAACCGATGAATTTCATCGATGAACAGAAGGGTTTGCTGTTGGTACATGCCCTGCCGTTCGCGGGCAGCTTTCACGATCTCTCGAATCTCTTTGACGCCACCGAGGACCGCTGAAAACATTTCGAAAAACTTTTCTGTTCGATGCGCAATAATTCGGGCCAGGGTGGTCTTCCCAACACCGGGAGGTCCCCAAAAAATAAGGTTTGGTAAACGGTCTGATTCGATGGCCCGTCGGAGAAAACTCGATGGACCAACGACGCCGCCTTGTCCAAAATAGTCCTCCAGGTCAGTCGGACGTACACTCTCAGCGAATGGTTTCATCCCCAGATTCTGATCCCGGGCGTGATCAAACAGGTCCACAACTAAAGGTCTCGATAATAGGCCGCGATGGCCTCTTGAAAAATACGCTTCAATGGGTGACCCGATCGCTGTGCCAAACTGCGACAGTCTTCAAATTCCGGTGCCACGTTCAAGACGACCGATCCTTGAAAGGCCACCTTGACGCGCACCATACCCCACGGCAGTGAGACGTCCACAGTCCGCCGAGTCAGAGTGTCACGGGATACAGGATACTGGCGGACACCGATGGACGTTGACTCTGTGAGAATCACTGCTCTCACAGTCTCCAGAGAATGCGCATCCACCAAGGCACTGACCATACAACCTGGACGATTTTTTTTCATGTGGATAGGTGAAAACCATGCATCAAGTGCACCCACCTCCAGGAGACGTTCCATCAAATGGCCCAACAATTCAGGGGTCATGTCATCGATATTAGCTTCCAACATGAAGACGGATTCGGCGGATGTATCTATATCTCCGAGGATCAACCGAAGCATATTCGGACGGTCAGGAAAAACGGCATCACCATGCCCCCAACCAACAGTGCGGACGGTCATCGCGGGCAGCGGACCAACGCGAGATGCCCAGGCTTTAATGAATGCCGCCCCCGTCGGTGTCACCAATTCCCGTTCAAGCCCAGCATCGATCACGGGTATCCCTTTGAGGATGTCGAGCGTAGCGGGAGCCGGCAGGGGCATTCGACCATGGGCACAGCGAATGAAACCTCGTCCCATGGGTAAGGGCGCGCATTCAATGTGGTCAACGCCCAACCGCCAAATGCACCATGCTACACCGACAATATCGATGATGCTATCCACCGCCCCCACCTCATGGAAATGGACATCACTCAAGGGGACTCCATGAACCCGCGCTTCCGCTTCCCCCAAAATCTCAAAGGCCTTCAGTGCCTGTTCCACCACCGGCTCAGGCAGTTGGCCCCCTTCAATAATCTTGACGATCTCGTGATAATGACGATGCCCCGCATGGTGATGATTCGTTGGATCATGCTGCGTGCTCAGATGAGACGCTTCGATGGACTCATGTCCATGGCCGGCCGATCCCTGACCATCGTCCGTGGTGCCTGCTGGTTCTTCTTTTTCTCCATTGACCCAAACGTGTACGTCGGTACCCATCAAACCATTCTGAACACGGCGCTTCACATCGAGTTCCCAATGATCGAGAGGCAAGGTTCTGAGAGCAGACTCCAATTCATCGACCTCGATGCCCAGGTCGATGAGCGCCCCGAGGGTCATATCTCCTGCCAAACCACTAAAACAATCAAAATAGAGAACTGTTTTAGGCATCGCTGCCCTCGGAATTGATTACGGCCGCGGCGTACCCCGCACCAAATCCATTGTCGATATTCACAACGGTGACGCCAGCTGAACAACTACTCATCATGCCGAGTAAAGCCGCAACGCCCTCGAAGCTGGCGCCATATCCAATGCTGGTGGGCACAGCGATCACAGGACGAGAAACCAGGCCCGCGATCACGCTGGGCAACGCGCCTTCCATGCCTGCGCACACGATCAGGACATTGGCACGTCTGAGATCATCCAAACGATTCAGCAGTCGATGTAAACCGGCCACCCCCACGTCGACCATGAGATCGACCTCATGTCCACACAGACGGGCAGTGAGCGCCGCCTCCTGAGCGACAGGGAGGTCGCTGGTGCCCGCGCAGACCACCAAAATTCGTCCCTGGCCTCGAATATCAACGGGACTGTCCGTGTACAAACAGCGTGCAACCGCATCGTAGATCAAAGGAACATCCGGACAGTCTGCGATGACCTTCTCTGCATCGTTTTGACCAATTCGAGTTGTTAAGCCCCGCTGACCCCGCGCATACATGGCAGTCATAATCCCGGCCACGTGCTCTGGAGTTTTCCCTTGTCCGAAAACCACTTCGGGTGTGCCTCTCCGCCGAGCACGGTCGAGATCAACTCGGGCGTAGCCCAAGTCAACCTCCCGTCGATCTTTCAGCAGGCTTACCGTGTCTTCAAGGCTGGTGTCACCGCGTTCGAATGCGCGCAATATCTTTTCAAGGTCTTGTGTCATCTGTCCGTACTACATCACATCGATTTCGAACACCAGTGCTCAGCTTCAGCTCAGGCAAACCGTATGCACAACGGCTCTTTAAGACCGGTCAGAACACGTGCATACGGAATATGATCAATCGTTCGATGTCCCTGGCGACGGTTGGGTACTCACCCTCCATTCATCGGTCATCGATACGCGGGCAAAGCTTTCGTCGTCCGTGTCGTTCGCCGGAATATTCACTTGATCGACAACAGCGCCATCGGGATTCAAAAGCGTGAGGATTTCTCCGTCTTTTTTTGAGAGCTTGAAATGCGTGTGCAGGGGACCCTGTTCTTCGTCCTTGTCCGCCCACAGGATCAAATATGCACCGGCCGCCAAGTTCACACGCTCCGATACCAGGAAGGGAGCGTCCATCAACGGGTCACCGACGGTAAATCCCCACCCGTTTAAATCAACGTCATCGTCACCAAAGTTGGCAATTTCAAACCAATCATCAGCTTCGCCCGCCTCGTCGAGAATCGTGAACTCATTGGCCAACATCGCTTCAGTAATAAGCACCAATGGGGTCGCCTCCGAGGCACTGGCCATCGCATCCTCTAGACCCGTGCTGGCATCTGCATCCGACAAGACTGCTCCGGTATCGGAGTCGTCCGAGTTTTGGCTCATCGAGGTGCCATCCCCCGATCCGCCACAACCGGTCATCAAGATCATTAGAGCACACAGTCTCATGACATTGAGCATCATTAAATGGTCCTTTCTCGGATCGAAAACCGGCGATCAATCATGGCCGACTCCACGTGTTCAATGAACGCACGTGTCCAGGTGCCATATGCATACTGCCTATGGCATGTCCAGAATACACAGAAGTCTCATCTCAGACATTATTTGCGGTCAGCCCGTCCCCTGCTCATCGATGGCCCCTCAGCGTCTCGAGGTCTATTTTTCAGCGACCGATGATCTTTCAGTGCCCGGCGGTAGACCCATCGAAGAAGCCAGTGGCAGTGCCGGTAGAACCAACGATAAATAACCACTGACCACGGGAAAATAATGTGTCTCCGACCGCGTTTAACGCCCTTAAGTATTCGACGGGCCGCCTGATCAACCGGCATCAGGGGGACCTTGAAATTATCGAGCATGGTATCCTTGTCTACCCCAAAATACTGCGCATTCGTGAAAAGAGGCGTATCGATAAAGCCTGGACACACCAAGTGAATACGGATGCCATAGGTCTCGGCTTCGTACTGAAGTGCTCGCGTGTACCCAACAACCGCGTGCTTGGTGGCAACATAGGCAGCCGCGGTGGGCGCACTCACCAAGCCAAACACCGATGCGATATTGACGATGTGACCATGTCCCTGGGTTCGCATCACAGCATAGGCCGCCTGTGAACCATGTACGACTCCAAGAAAATTAACGCCAGTGATCCGGTGCCATTCCTCAGCGGATACATCCTGGATTTCTCCGTTTGCGGAATAGCCCGCATTATTGATCATGACATCCAGTTGCCCATGTCGGTTGACCACCT
>Ga0160423_10004585_pt1 | contig 11345 bp, 8 predicted proteins | sample CRUFie14St8metaG_FD_108191 | JGI IMG/M metagenome (GOLD analysis project Ga0160423, IMG submission 108191) | Marine microbial communities from the Costa Rica Dome - CRUD Field 142mm St8 metaG | ecosystem: Environmental > Aquatic > Marine > Oceanic > Photic zone | place: Costa Rica: the Eastern... | reverse complement strand
TCCAAATGCTGTAGTCACTTCACTGGGATTTATTTGGCATACTCTTATATTGTGTTTTCTTAGTTCAGCTTGCCAACATTGAGAAAGACATCTAACAGCAAATTTTGAAGATGCATAAATACTACCATTTTTATAACCTTTTAAACTTGCTGTTGAGCCGATATTTATAATAGTTCCATTATTTTGATCTTTCATTGTTGGAATGATTTCTTTAGTGAATAAAGAAAGCCCAAAAACATTTACATTGAAAATTTGTAGGAAATCTTCTTTATCTATTTCTTCTAAAGATTTTCCAAAACCTATCCCTGCATTATTGATTAAAACATCTACTTTATTTTCAAGTATACTAAGACATTTTTTTGCATGTATTTCTAAACTATCTAAATCACCAATATTAAAATCAATTGTTTTAACCGATGTATTTTTAAAAGCGCTATTTAACCTTTTTTTTGATCTACCTGTGACAAGAATATTTGCTCCTTTTTTTAATAGTGCTACAGCAGTTTCTTTACCTATTCCTAAACTCCCTCCTGTTATCAGAATATTTTTTCCTTTTAAATCCATAATTTATTTCAATATGATTTTTTTTTCAATACTACCATCTTCATATAGATATATGAGAGGAGTATTTGGTATTGGTTTTGTTTCTCTTCCCATTGTATCTATAATTTTAATTAGTTTTTTTGTTTTAGGGGCTAATGGATTTGTTGATAAATTAGAATTTAGTGGTACAGATAAATCTGCTACAATAGGAAAGTGATCTGAAGCTTCTTTAGTATCATTTATGTCTAAGTGATTATCGCTTAAAAAATTTGCACTCATGTGTTCAGTTGAAATTGTAAATGATTTATCAATTGACATTACACTATTACTATAAAAAATAAAGTCTAATCTTCCTGGAGCATAATCACCAGCTGAAGGGTTATACTTATCCCAAGTATATGATTGATTATCTTCATTAAATCGACATACTAGATCAACAATAGGCGTGTTGTCCCAATCAGGATAACCTCCAATTCCAAATGATGCAGTATCAGATATTGTACCATTCAATATAGTTTCATATTGTTCTCTATATCCAACAAGATTCATGTCTCCAGCAAAAACAAAAGGGGTGTTTAGTGGTATTAATCCATTTTTACAATCAAGTATGAATTTTATAAACTTATCAGCACTTATTTGCCTTGCAATATCAGAATAACAACACGCAAGATGTCCGTTTAAGACCAATAAATCTGTTGAATAAATACTGTCGGGTAAATCAATTAAATTACCTCCAATTTTATTATCTATATTATTAAACGATTGTGAAAAAGGATACTTAGATACAGTTATGTCACCATTATTTGTTTTGAACATATACCAATTTGTAGATGAAAATTCATTAAAAAAAGTTTCCATTTCAGCTAATGATATATTCCCTGTCTCATTGAATGTAAACACATCTGAATTAGTACTCTTAAGAATATTTTTTATTTGTTCTCTTCTACTAGGATCTAAAATACCATTAGCCCTGACGTTATAAGACATTAATCTTATTTTAAGAGAATCAGACTTGTCAAATGTTATTATTGGTAAAGAGCTTATGGTATTATTATTTAAAACATAAACAAAACCCTCGTTATTAGGCATCTTATCGCCATTAACTTCTTCTTTAAAATAAAAGGAAATTGTATCAGAGAAACTAGATCTATCTATACATATTTCAAACTCATTGGATGTGATTGTTGGTAATGGAACTAGTTTTAACCAATAGAATGATTTTTTTATTGAATTCGGAAAATCTATATCATTCCAAATATGTTTTTTCTGGAAGTCAATACCATAATCTGAACCAATTCCATTAGTTGGATAACCTGTTTGAGGATTATTATCTTTATCAATGAATAGTCGAATTTTGGAGTATGTTAATAAGTCTAATGAATCAGTTAGATCTATTTCATTATTTAACTTAAGTCTGAAATAAATATTTTTTTCATCATTATACACACTAAAGTTTAATAAGTCAATACCTGGGGAGTCCCCAAAATCATCGGTAAATGTTGTAGTGTTTGCATTCCAGTCTGTAAAAAAACCATCAACAATAATAGGTTGTGATAGACTTATTTTTATAATTAGAGTGAAAAATATATGAAGTTTATTCATACTGATATTAAGTACCTATCTATTTCCTCTATCAAAAGCGTAAATATTGCTCTATTATTTATTAACTAATTCTATTTATGGAATGATTTACGCTTCTGTAGAGGTTTTTTAGGTTAGTTTTATTTGTTTAATAATGATTTGGCTGTATGTGCAATTATTTTACCATCAGCTTTTCCTGATAATTTTTTTGACAATATTCCCATAACTTTACCCAGATCTTGAATGCCTGAAGCTCCTATTTCAGATATTACAGTTGAAACTTCAATTTTGATTTCTTGTTCAGACATCATTTCAGGCATATATGAGTTAATTACATCAGCTTGAAATTTTTCTTCTTGAGCAAGGTCTAAACGTCCTTCTTTAATATATAGATTGTAGGTATCTATACGTTGTTTATAAAGTTTTATAATGATTGCAATTGCTTTAGCATCTGAAAGATCCCCATTTCCTGAAGTTGTCTCTAATATAAATTTGGATTTTATATCTCTAAGAGCTTGTAGCTTATCCTTCTCTCTTGCTAACATTGCAGTCTTAATGTCGGTATTTATTTGTTCAATAAGCCCCATTTTTAATCAACGTTGTCATGTAAAAATGAATTATTACTATTTAATGAAGTTCCATCTTCACTTTTCGATACGCTAAATTTACTGTTATTGTCTGACTCACTTGGCTTAGAATCATCTAGTTCGATATTTCTCCTTATATAAGCAGGTTCATTTTCAAGATCTTGAATATCATCTATTTTTTTTAGACGTTCTGTATATTTTTGAATTCTGGACAATCTATCTTGGCTTCTTTTTTGTTGTTCTTCAGCTGAGACTATTGGTTTAGTTTCATGTCCTTCTAGATCCATCAACTCTTCTTTATCGTCTTCTAGGGTAACACGAGTAATAATTGCTTCTTCTTTTTCTTCATTTTTAGTCACTTGTTCCTTTGAGAAACCCCAAACTAAATTTCTTTCTTCACTGTCTTTTTCTATTTCATTTGATTCATCAATTATTTTTGCCTCATCTTCTGTCACCTCTTCTTTTATTATTAACGTTTTTTGTACTGTAGGTGAATCAAGAGGTTCTCTAATTTCCTTAGTTTCTTCATATAAAGTAGCAACTTCTTTTTTGGGTGCTGTTTCAAATCCTGTTATTGGAGATTTTTTAAAACCTGTTGCTATTACTGTAACACTGATCTTATCTCCAAGTACGTCATCTTTAGCATGGCCAAAAATGACATCTGCCGTAGAACCAGCGGATTCTTGAATGTAATCTGTAATTTCAGTAATTTCATCCATTAATACTTCTTGATCTCCGTATGTAATGTTTAGCAAGACATATTCTGCCCCACTAATATCATTATCATTTAATAATGGAGATTCTAATGCTGCTTGGACAGCTTTTATAGCTCGATTGTCACCTTCCTCAACAGCGCTACCCATTATAGCAACGCCACTATTTTTCATTACAGTATTTACATCATTGAAATCCACATTTATTGCTCCTGTATTCTCAATAACTTCAGCAATACCTTTTGCCGCTGTTGCTAAAATATTATCAGCTTGCGAAAAAGCACTACCTATAGGAAGGTTGCCAGTGATTTCTCTTAAACGTTCATTATTTATCACTAGTAACGTATCAACATTTTTACGCATTTCTTCTAAGCCTTTTTCTGCTTGTTCTCGTCTTCTTTTTCCTTCAAAGTTAAATGGTACAGTCACTATACCAACAGTTAGTATGCCAAGTTCTTTTGCGATTTCTGCAATGACAGGAGCTGCTCCGGTTCCAGTTCCTCCTCCCATTCCTGCTGTTACGAAAACCATTTTAGCATCTTTTTCAAGATATTCTTTAATTTCATCTATATTTTCAATAGCAGCATTTTTACCAATTTCAGGTAATGATCCAGCACCTCTACCTTCTGTTAATGATGGTCCTAGTTGAATCTTATGAGGGACAGGAGAATGTTTTAGCGCCTGTAAGTCTGTATTACAAACTAAAAACTCTACTCCTTTGATGCCCTCGCTATACATATGATTAACGGCATTGCCTCCACCTCCACCAACACCAATTACTTTGATGATTGAAGATGTTTCTTTTGGTATGTCAAAATCCATTTTAATTATATTTTAATAGTTGTGTTTAAATTTTAATCTTTTTCAGTAAAAAAATCTTGACCTATCTTAAGGATTGAGTCGAAGAAAGACCCTCTTGCTTTTTTAGAATGAGTTTTTACTGTGCCATTTTCAGCGGGTCTTGTGTCAGATTTTTTAAGTTCTTCAATGCCTTTAAGTACAAGCCCGATACCTGTTGCATACATTGGACTTTTAATCAATTCGGTATTAGTATTTGATAAATGTTCTGTTGGATATCCTACTCGTGTATCCATACCTGTAACATATTCAAATAATTGTGTTATATGATCTAATTGAGATCCTCCTCCTGTTACAACAATACCACCGATTAGTTTTTTTTCGAAACCAGAATTTTTAATTTCAAAATGTACTAACTCAATAATCTCTTCCATCCTTGCTTGTATAATGTTTGAAAGATTTCTGAGTGTAATTTCTCTTGGAGCTCTTCCCTTTAATCCGGGTATAGAAACAACAACATTTTCTTGACTTTCGCTTGCCACAGCAGAACCAAATTGTTGTTTTACCATTTCAGCTTTGCGTTTCATTATTGAACAACCTTGTTTGATATCTTCAGTTATAACATTACCTCCATAAGGAATCACAGCAGTATGTCGGATAATACCTTCTTGAAAAATAGCTATATCTGTTGTGCCGCCACCAATATCAACAAGTACAACACCTGCTTCTTTTTCCTCTTCTGTAAGAACAGAGTCAGCAGATGCAATCGGTTCTAGAATTATATTATTTACTTTAAAGCCAGCACGCTCCACACATTTATTAATGTTCATTGTTGCTCCAATATTCCCTGTAATTATATGAAAATTAGCTTCTAATCTAACCCCAGACATTCCTATAGGATCTTTTATTCCTTGCTCGTTGTCAATGATGTATTCTTGAGGGAGCACTGTGATTATTTTTTCGCCAGGTGGCATTGCCATTCTATACATGTCATCAATTAAACGATCAATATCTAGCTGTGATATTTCATCTTCGATGTTTGTTCTTGTAAGACTTCCTCGACTTTGAATGCTTTTGATATGTTGCCCTGCTATACCTACATTAACTTTTCTAATTTTTAGCTCACCATCAATTCTTTCTTCTGCTTCTTCTACTGCACTCCGAATAGAATTAATTGTTTTTTCAATATTTGAAACTACCCCACGAGATACTCCTAGAGAATCGGTTTTACCCATTGATAAAATTTCGATTTTGTCATGTTCATTAATTTGCCCAACAAAACATGCAATTTTTGTTGTGCCAATATCTAATCCTACAATTACTTTACTCATTTTATTAATTCTTTCTTTTTGCAAACTATTTGACCTTTATACTTGAGATTAATTTCTTTATATTTTCTCCAACCTTCGTATTCTATAGCTTCGGTATAAAATGTTTTTAGCTTATCAAATTTGGATTTAACCACTTTGTTTGAATTGGCTTTTCCAAAAATGATTTTTTGATCACCAATCATTGGTATTATTATAAAATCACCATTTTTATCTACGTGAACTTGACTCACCATTGATTGGAATAATGTATCCTCACAAACATAGTTGGAAATGCGGTATATATCATCAAGCTTTAGGATATTTATTAAGGAATCATTGTTGATAATCTGTTTGACTGAAAAGTTGTCAGCTTTATCTGGTATTTCCCCATTAAAAACAAGTACTCTAGCAGTATGCGTTCTCGTAGTGTGCATTGTATTTCCCTGATCATCTAAATAATATGTTTCTCCAAATTTATTGAAAATACGAGCAATGGGTTTTCTAAGCTCGATGTTAATCTCCCATTGACCATTTATTTTTTGGAATACATTTACGGACTTAACATGAGATATTGATCTAATAAACTTCTCTATAGATTCAATGTCTAGTTCTTTTATTTTCTGGTATTTGAAAACAAAATTATTTGTTTTTAAAGTTTCAAATAGTTCTTTTTTAGATATAAAAGGATTAATACCATCATTTTTTATTATGATTTTGGGATCTGGTAATGTTTTATTATTTAGGTATATTTTAATTTTAATTCCAACGCTAATAATTATAATTATAAAAACTAGGTAAAGAGTTATTTTAATCCAATTTTTCATCTTTTTAGCAGTTTCTCTTTTATTGGAATTACTATTTTATCAATATCACCAGCTCCTATTGTTAAAACAACATCTAATTTATTTTTGCATATATTATCTAAGGTTTCTTTTGGAGAAAGTGTTTTCTTATTCTTAATAGTAATTTTATCCAGTAGTTTTTTACTTGTAATACCTTCTATAGGTTTTTCTCTAGCTGGATATATAGGTAATAATATTAATTCATCTACCTTACTAAGCTCTTCTGCAAAATCAGTCATAAAATCTTTTGTTCTAGAAAAAAGGTGTGGTTGGAAAATAGCTGTTATTTTTTTTCTGGGATAAAGAAGTTTTATTGAAGATATTAGAGCATTTATTTCTTTAGGATGGTGTGCATAATCATCTATATAAACTAATTTTTCGCTTTTGATATGATATTCAAATCTACGTTTCACACCTTTAAAGCTAGCCAAAGGGTTTCTAATTTCATTTTCATTTAGACCTAACTGTGAACACAATGCTATACATGCTAATGCATTTTCAGCATTATGGATTCCAGGAACACCTAAGATGACATTTTTCCATGAACAAGAAGGTGTTTTTACATCAAAAATAAATGTGTTATTTTCAAATCGAATGTTTTCTCCAATGTAATCTGCTCCAAAATTTAACCCATAGCTAATGGTATTGGGATGAGTAATTTTAAGATCCTTATGCTTTATCATAAAACCATTTACATTAATCAAATTAGCAAAGTTTTGAAATTCTTTTTTAATACAATTTATATTTTTATAAATGTCTAGGTGATCTGGATCAATTGAGCTAATTATAGAGGCAAAAGGACTAAGTTGTAAAAACGATCTGTCAAATTCATCAGCTTCGATTACAGTATATTCAGGATATTCATTAGTTATAAAATTAGAGTTTATATTTGTGCTTATTCCCCCCAAAAAGGATGTGCACTTATATTTTGATTGATTTAATACATGTGTTACCATTGTGGCTATTGTGGTCTTTCCATGAGTGCCTGCAATACCCAATGACTTACTATTTTTTGTTATCATACCTAATACTTCTGCTCTTTTGAATAATATAAAACCATTGTTTTTTATGTATATTAATTCTCCCAAAGATGATGGAATAGCAGGAGTATAAATAACGAGTGTTTTCTTTATGTTTTGAAAGTGTTTAGGGATAAAGTTTTTTAAATCTTTATAATGAATCTTTATACCTTCTTTCTCTAAATTTTTTGTAAGTGGAGTAGGTGTTTTATCATACCCTCCTACCACCCAGTCAATTGATTTAAAATATCTTGCTAGTGCTGACATCCCAATACCACCAATACCGATCAGGTAAGCACGATCAAATTGATCAATATTTATTTTAGATATATTCAATTTAAATTTGTTTTTCTATTATATCTACAATGTCAGATGTAGCATTTGGTCTAGCCATTTTGCCAATGTTATTTCGTAAATCTTCACATTCTGTCTTACTATCTAAAAGTTCTAAAGATCTAGTAATCAGTTTTTTTCTTGCATTAGTATCTTTGATTAAAATTGCTGCTTTATTTTTTACTAATGCCATTGCGTTTTTTGTTTGATGGTCTTCTGATACATTTGGAGAAGGAACCAATATAGTTGGTTTTTTTACGAGGCATAATTCAGATACAGCTATGGCTCCTGCTCTTGAAATAACAATATCTGCAATCGAATATGCAAGATCCATTCTATTTATAAATTGAACCATTTTAATATTCTTTAATCTCTTGCTTTTTAGTTTTTCATATAGTTCCTCATAGTATAATTTGCCACATTGCCATAATACTTGAACCCCAGAATCTTTAAGTTCTTCTAAATTATTTATGACACTTTCATTTAATGTTTTTGCGCCTAAACTACCTCCAATAATTAGAATTGTTTTTTTTGAAGAGTCAAAATTATAGAATTTATATCCATCAGTTTTTTTTCCTATTATGTCAACCATACTTTTTCTAGTTGGGTTCCCTGTTAAAATAATTTTTTGTTTTGGAAAAAACCTTTCAAGACCTTCATAAGCAACACAAATTTTATTTGTTTTTTTTGAAAGTATTTTGTTTGTTTTTCCAGGAAAAGAATTTTGTTCTTGAATTATAGATGGTACTTTTGACATTGTTGCAGCTAAAATTGTTGGTCCACTAGCGTAACCACCAACACCTATAACAACTTGAGGGTTGAATTTTTTTATGATTTTTCTTGCTTTTATTAAGCTTTGAAAAACCTTAAAGGGTAATAAGATATTAGAAAAAGAAATTTTTCTTTTTAATCCAATGATTTTTAGACCTTTTATTTCATAACCTGCTGCAGGTACCTTTTCCATCTCTAGCTTACCTTCAGCACCAACAAATAAAATCTTTACATCGTTATTCCGTTTTTTTATTTCATCAGCAATAGCAATTGCTGGGAAAACGTGGCCACCACTTCCTCCTCCTGTTATTATAGCGCGTTCTATTTTCATAATTTATAAACATTTTGAATATTATATTTGTCATTTATGTAATCGTGCTTATTTTTCATATTGTTTATTTGCAATACTCTGAACAATCCCTAAACTAATACATGTTATCATTAAAGCAGAACCACCCATTGCAAGCAAAGGCATGTTTTGTCCTGTCACCGGAAGTAAACCTGTGCAAACAAGCATATTTACAGAACTTTGACTTAATATTAGTATGCCAATGCCAATACATACATATGTATCGAATAGTTCATTTGATTTCAATCCAATACGTATTATGCGGTAGAGTAAAATAAGGTATAGCATTATTAATATTATAGACGATAAAAGTCCAAATTCTTCAACAAAAGAAGCATAGTAAAAGTCAGCATATGCCTCAGGTAAGTATTCTTTTAGTTCTCCATCACCAACACCTTTTCCAAATAATGAACCCGAATAGATTGCTAATTGTGCATTTAATGACTGAGCATTTGCGATTACGTTATTATCATCATTAATATGGTTTATGAATCTATTTTCCCAGGTTTCATAGCGGGGTAGTAGGTTTAATGTCGGTAGTGTTTTATGTATTACTATAATTAAAAAGAGCAAGCTAATCCCGCCTACAATGATGGTTATAAATTTCTTCCATGGTATACGACCTATAAAGAGTAGAATTAAGCTTATAAGAAAAAGAATTGCAGCAGTAGAGAAGTTATCCTTGACAATTAATCCACAAATTATAATTATTGGCATAAAAATTGGCAAAATACCTTCTTTCCACTTGTCTAATAAGTCTCTTTTTTTGACTAATAATCTTGATAGATAAATAATAAGAGCTAGCCTTGCAAAATCTGAAGATTGAAAAGTAAGGCCAACGAATGGAATACGAACCCATCTCCCAGCATTATTTATTTTAGCTCCAAAGAAAAAGGTGAATATTAGTAATGCAACAGATAGGTAAAACAAAAACTTAGAAAGTTGCGAAATATATTTTATCTTCTTTTTATGCACCCAATACATTGCCCCGAGACTCATTCCAACATAAATTATATGCTTAAACAAATACTTAGAAGCAGTACCTCCTTCTATTTTAATCAATATGGGAACAAAGCTATAAACACTTACAAGAGAAAATGCTAACATAAGAAGAGTTATTATCCAAATAACTCGATCACCATTTAAATATTTTAAAATATTTTGCATTTATAATAATCTAGCCAATTATTAAGTAATAGTTTTTATAGTGATCTAACAGCTTTTTTAAATTCATTACCTCTTTCTTCATAATTTTCAAACAAATCAAAACTAGCACAAGCCGGAGATAGTAAAACTGTTTCACCTTTTTTTGCAAATCTATATCCATATGCTACAGCCTCTATGATTGACTTAGTTTGAATTATCTTTTCAGTTTTGTCTCGAAATGCTTCCATTATTTTTTCATTTTCTTTTCCCAAACAAATTATTGTCTTGACTTTATCTTCTACTAGTTTTGCCAGTTCTTCATAGTCGTTTCCTTTATCAACACCTCCAACAATCCAAACTGTCTTATTTTCCATACTTTCTAATGCGAACCACGTTGAATTAATGTTTGTTGCTTTTGAATCATTTATAAATTCAATACCATGAACTTTGGCTACAAATTCTAATCGATGCTCTACATTTACAAAATCACCTAAGCTTTCTCTTACAGTGTTTTTTCTGATTTCTAAAATTCTAGAAGCTATTCCTGAAGCTAATGAATTTTGGGCATTGTGCCTCCCTTTTAGTGCTAAATTGTGAATTGACATATTTAAGTTTTCGTTTATATTTATTATTATTTCTTTTCTTTTATTATCTAGATAACCACCTATTTGAATTTTTTCTTTAAGAGAGAATGGTGCAACTCTTGCTTTGATTTTTCTCTTTTTTATTTCTTGTTGAATTATTGGATCATCAGAATTGTATATTAACCAATCATCTTTAGTTTGATTCTGAATAATGCGAAATTTTGAGTCTATGTAATTTTGCATATTATATTCGTATCTATCTAGATGATCAGGAGTAATATTCATTATGATAGCTATATCTGCTTTGAATTTCATCATGTAATCTAATTGGAAGCTACTTAATTCAAGTACATACCAATCGAAATTTTCTTTTGCTACTTGTTTCGCAAAACTTTCACCTATATTTCCAGCTAAACCTACGTTTACCCTTGCTTTTTTTAGTATATGGTATACAAGCATTGAAGTTGTTGTCTTGCCGTTACTCCCTGTTATACAAATTGTTTTGGCATTACTGTAATAGCTTGCAAATTCAATTTCTGATATTATTTTAATCTTTGCTTCCTTTATTTGAATGATGGTTTTTGAATTATCTGGTATACCTGGTGATTTCACTATGATATCAGATTTTAAAATTCGTTCTATATTATGTTGACCTTCTTCCCATTCAACATTTAGTCTTTTTAGAGTGTTTTTAAATTTTGGTTCAATTTTTCCTAAGTCTGAAACAAAAACAGTCCAATTTTCCTTTGCAGCAAGTATAGCTGTACCT
>Ga0160423_10004584_pt1 | contig 11346 bp, 3 predicted proteins | sample CRUFie14St8metaG_FD_108191 | JGI IMG/M metagenome (GOLD analysis project Ga0160423, IMG submission 108191) | Marine microbial communities from the Costa Rica Dome - CRUD Field 142mm St8 metaG | ecosystem: Environmental > Aquatic > Marine > Oceanic > Photic zone | place: Costa Rica: the Eastern... | reverse complement strand
CTTCATCGACGACCAGTGTCCAGGCGTAGACATTCGCAGTCAAACCATCGAAATTCCCGCCGGAGAGAGTCTTTTGGGCAGCACGGATGCCGATCCGGACACGTGTCTTCGAGATCCTCGCTCCGATGAAAATTGTGATGAGGTGCCTCAGCGAACGATTCGGTTAAGTGGCTTTTCGATCGAGATCCACGAAGTAACGAACCGGCAATATGCGGCCTGCGTGGATGCAATGCGATGTTCGCCGCCCGCACAGACAGAACGCTTTGAAAGTGCTGAGCACGCTGAGCATCCTGTCGTTTGGGTCAGTCAAGCACAAGCATCGGCCTATTGTTTCTGGGCAGGTGGTCGTTTACCGACTGAGGCAGAATGGGAAAGGGCGGCGCGTGGTGATACGCCCCTCGAGAGCCGTGCATTCCCTTGGGGGGATGAGCTCATGGGGTGTGACCGAAGCAACATTAATGCATGTGAGAGAGATACACGGCCGGTCACCAGTACGATGGGAGATGTAACAAACACAGGACTGTTCGATATGGTCGGTAATGTCAGTGAACTGGTCGAGGGCTGGTATGATGCCATGTACTACCGCCGTGCCATGGCACAGGACCCGACCGGACCCGAACGCCCGGGCACCGGTAATTATGTTCCGGTTCGAGGGGGCAATTTCAGCGATTCTGGGTCATTTGCAACCATCACATATCGAGGATTTCGTCACCTTCTCAACCAACGTTCCGGTCGAAGAAACATCGGGTTTCGCTGCGTGCGTAATCCGGAATGATTCGCCCCGCTCCACGTGGTCATTAACCTCTCTCTTGCCCTCTTTCATCCGGCTTAGAGACCAGCGGTGTTTCCATCCTTTCGAGAACTGGGCCTGAGGCCCCGATGCTGGTATGATTTCGTGTCTGCGTATGAATCCGACGGGTAAGGGAAATGAAATCTGAAATCGTGGAGATTTTAAGCCTGTGAACGGTGGAATGGGCAGAACAATGGTCCTCCCAGATGGAACCAAGGGTCATCGATGAAAGAATCCGTCTTCGGCTTTCTGATCATCGGCTGTCTTGTGGGCTGTGTGGTGGGTATCGTTGAAGGTCTCATCGGTCTTCCCATCAATCACCCGATCCTCCATGTACTCGCCTCTTCTGGACTGCATGGACTGGTTGGTGGGCTGTCAGGTGCCATTTTTGGCCTCGTGCACACCACGGTTCCGGTCCCGCTTCACCTGACTCATCATGTGCGCATGATTCGCCGAACACTGTGGCCAAGTGGAGAGGACTCTCTACAATCGCGGTGCCAGGCATCTGCAACAATTTGGGTGTCGGCGCTGATGTTGTCGGGCTTGGTCTCTCTCGTGTGGGATGGGTATCGTCATCTGATGACCCGCATTCAGTCCACTGAATTCGCCGCACTTGGCGTCGCGCTCTTTGGACTCTTTGTGATTTCTTTGGGCCTGGCATTTACAGCCCCGATTCGATCCTCAATGGCACGTCTGAGCGAAGGTATTGTCCGTCGTCGCCCAGATCTGACCTTCTTGGTTCATCCGATTCTTAATCTACTGGTGGCCCTCGGGTTGATGACTCTGCTCATTCTATCGTCTGGTGTGTCTGACCAAAATCTCTGGTCTTTAGTGCCATGGCGCCCAATTCTATTGGGCCTCACTTTGCTCGTATTCACCGGTCTACTGGGCGAATGGCTTGCACATCACCTCGTGCGTTTGCCCTGGGCGCAGTGTATCCAGCTCTCGATGGTGGCATTTTTTATCGCGGGTGGTCTGGCAATCGCGGGATTACGCTCTGTGACTGTGTGTGAATCATTGAGTCGCGACGTGGGCATCAATCAAGCCATTCTCGGATTGATTCGATTGCCTTTCGATGGGGATGGAGATGGTTATTCCAGCGCTTTGGGCGGTGGAGATTGTGATGATTCGAATCCGAATATCCACCCCGGCGCCGTTGAACTCAGTGGGAATGAAATTGATGAAAACTGCGATGGGGATTTGGTCGTAGTCACGACTGAACCGGCTGGTCTGCAAGTTGGACCAGTTCCTCTCAAAGACTTAGGCTTTCAGCTGCCGTACAGCGTGATTCTGATCACGGTAGATGGCTTGAAGGCAGATCACCTCGGATTTTATGGCTACGATCGCGCGACCAGCCCCGGGATTGATCGACTCGCAGCTGAATCAGTCGTATTCAAAAAGGCATACACTGCGTCTCCCGATATGGCAGCGTCGATTGCGGCCATCCATACAGGTCGGTTTCCCTCCGAACTGAATCGACTGCATGGCGATCGCGCCCTCGATGATGCCTATTGGGAGGAAAATACTTTTCTCGCGGAAGCGCTCGAGAAAAAGGGATATTACACGGCAGCCTTTCTCAGTCATAGCTATTTGAATCGACCTTTTGGGTTAAAGGATGGATTTGCAAAGTGGCAACCCCATGGTGTTGAAAGAAGTCGGGAGCCCTTTGTCCCCTCGGCCGAAACCGTAGTGTCCGCAGCCGTTGAGCATTTACCCATCCTTGAACCTAATCCCACTCAACCTTACTTTTTTTGGTTGCATGTGATCGATCCCCAGCCTCAACACCTGAATCACCTGGACATTCCTGTTTTTGGAGGTAGACCCGTGGACCGGTACGACCACGAAGTCCGTTATGTGGACACATGGCTCGACTGGTTTTTCGACACCCTCAGGAAACGGAATGACTGGGACCGAATGGTCGTCATCGTCGCAGGCACTCGAGGATATTCATTCGGTCCTGAGCCCAAGAGAGAATTGTCTGATGCGTTGACCCGGGTACCGCTCATCATTCGCATTCCAGGACTCCCTGCTCGACCCGTGAATTCAACGGTCAGTCTCATTGACATTGTACCGACGGTGCTTGATCTCGCCGGTCTCGAACCCCAGACCGCTTTGCGGCAATCTATGGGGCTGAGTGGAGTCAGTCTCATTTCCGATGCATTGGGCAGAAAAACAGAGCCTCGACCGGCGTTTACCGAATTGTCTGTTCGTGCTGATCGTTCGAACCATGTGGCTTGGCGGACAGGGTCGTATACTCTTCAATTTTCCTCAACTCAGGGCCGATGGTCTTTGTTCGATGTTGAGAAAGACCCCGATGAAACCCGCGACGTCATCGAGATCGAGCCTCAGATCAGCGCGCAATTGCGGCGCGAACTGCGTCGCTATCGGAGTAATCTGTCCGTGATTCAGTCCGACTGTCGCGCCGCCCTCGGGCGGACGGTCAGTGAAGGCTGGTGGTGTAAGAAACTCGGACGCTGCACACCAAAAGATGGGCGATGTGTTGCGGAATCCGAGGAGGATTGCAGAGCATCAGATGGGTGTATTGAGCAAGGCTTATGCGCTTTGGAATCCATGGCATGTGTTGCACGCTCTGAGAGCGATTGTATGAGTTCTCTCATGTGCCGCGAACAGGGACGCTGTTCACCAGAAGGTGGACAATGCATCGCACTGGACGATGCGGATTGTTCTCAGGCAAAAGTATGCACAGACAGTGGACAGTGTATCGCTGTGGATGGACAGTGTACTCGGAGTCTAGACCTGAAGAGACAAGAGTAATGAGAGGTGTGATGGTCCTTCGGTTCATGTCCGCACTCGGTCTCATAGGATTGTTATCCCCGACGATGGCGTATGGTCAAGCAGATCAGCCCGAGGTCGAGTCACAGATCCGTGAACGAGTCGCCATTGTGACTGACGATTTCATCGATGTACGCGGGGGCCCAGCACGGGCATACCAGAGCCGTGGTCGTTTATATCGTGATGAACGGGTTAAATTGCGCGGAGAATCCGGTCAGGCGTGGGTAATGGTGGTCAGTGGTAAGGTCCGCGGTTGGGTCCCGATCAGTGCCTTTCGATTTCCCAGAGAAAGGATTGCGCCCGACACGTCTGTAGAACGGCGTCGCCGCCTGTCCGATTTTGAGTATACCGATACAGGGCGTCGCACGCACCGGGGTCGCGCATCAGGAAGCGGGGAAGGGACACGGACCGGTGTTGTTGATGATGAAGACATCACCATGCAATCCGTTCATCACGTGCAGGCGGGTCTATCGTTCGGCTATGGACGCATACAACGAGATTTTGAGAGCAATGCAGTAGAGGCCTCTCGTTTGAGGCAAGTGAATGTCAACGGACATGCATTCGTGTCTCGGCTGGCGCTGCATTGGCAAGCCTCACCATCCTTTGGACTTGCACTGGCTGCGAGAGATTTTAGGTTGGCATCTTTGCCAGTGGATTATGGACCCGACATGGGAAGCGTGATCGATGTGGATATGGATGCGCAGGACGTCGAGCTGTCCGTCGAATATGGCCATCGCTGGTCATCTGTGTACGCAGGTCTGTACGGTCAGTTGAGTTGGTTTCGACAAGGCTACCGAGAGGTCGAACCGCTCTCCGTCGTTTTGTCCACCCAAAGCTACAATTTGGGGGGGGGTCTGACCTTGGCTTGGGCAACAAACACCATTGACATCAAGGTGCGGACAGGGGTGGCAGCTTCAGCATCTCTGGATCAATTACCCCTCTCGAGTGGCTCAGGCTCGGCACTTCTTTTTCGGGTGTCCAGCGTATCAATTTGGTGGTTTTCTCAGACATTTGGGTGGGCTGTCGAGTTGGACTTTCATCAGCGGAACACCGATTTTTCCGGCGACTCTACTCACATCGACGAGGCTGTGATGGGCGCGCCCCAGAACTATACCCAAGCACGAGAAAAAGATGGGCTGATGTCTGCCTCCACTGGACCGAGATGGCGATGGTGAGTCCAGTTCACCCCAGTTATTGAGGTTCCAATACAATCGTGAGCTCACCATCTGGTTTGAGTGGCCAAGGTCTGATCTGGTTGACCGATTTGTAGCCACTCTTTTCGAGTGTAAACTTCAGGGGGCCGACTCGATTTTCAATGCCATTCAATGTCTGAGGGGTCTCACCTAATTCAACGCCGTCGACGGTCAAAAGTGCGCCCGTGGGCTTCGTCACAATCGTCAGGCTTCGCTTTTCAGGCACGAGCTTGATGGTCTTGTACACTCGAATGACTCCATGGCCATCTGATGGGCCATCCAATGACACATTCGTGGTCATAGGTTCATGCCCGGGGAGGGTTAATTTTATGGTTTGAGAATCACCTTTCTCTAAGCCCTTAAATTCATATTTAGTGTTACGACCTGTATCCTCACCATTGATGAAGATTCGGGCCCCATTGGGCATTGATTCAACGACCAGAGTGACGGTGTCTGGCGTCTCAGTCATCAGACCTGGAACGATTCTCAGCGAGGCGTACATCAGTAGCCCGAGCACACATAGCGTGACATACAGACTCGGTGTCTTGAGCCACCGAGTGACTCTAAGCCGACGTTTAAGTCTAAAGTTTGTCTTGCCCAGTTGTGCTTTGTTTGCCGTGGATAGGGTCGCCGTGGGTTTTGGGTGTGGTGGTGGCCGATTAACCTGGGGAGATGAAACCGACGGGGCAGAGGGTGATGCGTTCTGCATGGAGATGGGCTCCACCGCCGACTGTTCGCTGATTTGGTCAGAAAACACGGCCGCGGGTATGCTTTCATTTAATGTTCTCTCATCCCGCTGGAGCACTGGAACCGATGGCTGCTTGTGCTTGGCAGATTTTTTTCGCTCATCTGTGTCGACAGCGTCCAAATTCGAGGGCGTGTTTTTTTTGACATCTTTCGGTCTCAACCGCGGGGGGTCTGCCATGAGCGGTGTTGAAAACAGAAGGGTTTCTTCGTTCGATGAACTGCCATCCGATGCGTCGGCTTTTGATTGACTGGGCACGTCGGCAAAGAGTTCGTTGTCCAGCAATTCTGTACGTTCACCCTCATCTGACCATGACTCGAGGGCTTTATTGGAGCTGCTCTCGGTATTTTGAAGAGCCACGACGCCCGTTGTCTCCACACTGGCATCGAACGCTCTCTCATCATGACCCAAATCTTGTGATGCGATGTCTTCATCTAAGGCAAAGATGACACTGTGCTCAAACGCGCGCTCGAATTCATCATGTCGCATCACTGATTCGTCATCAGCGGATGCCTTTGAGTCACCGCTTAACTCCTCTGGGAGTTCGAGAAAGAATCCGCGTTCATCAAATGTGCTTTGTATGAATTCTCCGACTTTGTGACGACCAAAACCGGGCCATTGACCATACAGAAATGATGACAGCTCAGCTTGCAATGCTGCGGCGGAGGGATGGCGGTCGTCCCGATCTTTTGCCAAGGCTTTGTTAATGATTCGTTCAAGTTCTCGAGGCACATCCGGTCGCTTGTCCCGAAGCGGCGGTATCTTGGCATTGCGCACTCGGTCGAGCAGCACCATGGGTTGCTCCTCGTTGTATAGCATTTCGCCTGCGACCATTTCGTATAGGCAGATTCCACAGCTGAATACGTCACTGCGACCGTCGAGTTCATCACCCCAGGCCTGTTCAGGGGACATATAGAAAAACTTACCCTTGATGACCCCGCTTTCTGTCTGTTGGCGTCGGGCTGTCGCTTTTGCGATTCCGAAGTCGACCAATTTCACTTGACCATCGAATGAGATCAGAAGGTTTTGTGGGCTGACATCTCGATGGACGAGGTTCATCGGTCTGCGATACCGGTCTTTTTTGTTGTGGGCGTAGTCCAAACCCGAGGCAATTTCTCGTCCGATGAAGGCCGCGATATCAAATGGCACATTGACCGCGTTTTCGGCACTCTGAACCATCAACTGATACAGATCTCGGCCATCTACAAATTCCATCGCAATGTAGTAGCGTTCATCGATGCATCCCAGGTCAAAGACCTGGCAGATGTTGACATGGGTGAGTTGGACCGCAAGCTTGGCTTCATCGATCAGCATGTCGACAAATTCTTGGTCTTGAGCGAAACGTGCGTGCAAAACCTTGAGCGCCAGTAGCTTCTCGAACCCACCGATGCCCCGCGTACTCGCAAGGTAGATCTCGGCCATTCCACCATAGCCAATTCGCTTGATGAGTTCATAGGGACCGAATCGGCTGCCTTCAATCACAGGGTTCTTTCGGATGCCATATTCGACATGGGTTTCATTATCGCCTCTGACCACTTTACCATGGACTCGTCCGGTAAGGGGTGTCCTCTCCCTACTTTTTCTTCTGGACAGATTCTTTGACCATCTCTCGCTGAGTGATTTCATTCGGAACCGTTGATAAATGGATGGTCGACGCTGCTTTTGGTCCTGTAGTACATTGTTGGCATACGGGCACGTGCAATCTTTGTGGCACACTCCAGGGGACATGAATGAAATTCGAGCGGAAATTTTTCCAAACTGTGGTGAAAGCAATCGTTCTCTTGTCGATGTTGGCGGCATGCGGACAGACGACGGGATGTTCTGGGTGTGAGCCCGGAGCCAGTAGCTTCCCCTCAAAAGATCGGATCAACAATGCCGTTCAGCTCAGAGTGACTCGCAGTGGGTTAAATTTCTTGGAAGAAAACCTCGAGAATATTCTCACAGCGGCTCTGCCCGAAGAGGGCCTCAACATTTGTCTCCCGGGAGACGAAGGGGAGACCATTGGGATTGAATACGGCTTTTGCAATCGTGATATGTGCGGGGATGCTGGAGAGATTGGATGCCAACTCAATATCGCCATCGGTGCTGTAGATATTGCGGTTGAGGCACCAAATCTCATCAGAGCGACTGTTGAATTCGAGGCGCTCGACGCAGACATCCCTATCGCTGTCGATCCCCTTGCTCGGTGTTCGATCTCGATCAATGGAGAGGGCTTCAATGTGGGTTTGCCTCTCACGCTCAATACCCCAGATCCTGATCGACTTCTCAGTGTCGAACTGGGAGAGCAGCTCGACTATCGGTTGTCAGATATCGATATTCGTTTGAATGGCGAGGGGGGTGCCTTGGGCTGGATTTGTGACGGCGTAAGTTTCGTTGTGAATCTGCCGTTTATTCGTGATTTTATTTTCGATGCGATTCAAGGGTTCATCGACGGTCTTCTCACCGACCAAATGCGGGGCGTTGTCGAAGGCTTTACGTGTCTTGCCTGTGTGGAGAACGCTGACTGTCCGGAAAATCTCGGTGCTCAATGTGAAGACAGCATCTGTCGATATGAGGGCGGCTCATGTGTAGCCAGTCCACTCGGCGTTGATGGACAAGCTGACATTGGTAGCCTTCTGAGCTCAGTCACGCCTGGCCTTCGAGCCGTTCTCCAATATTTCATTGCTGCTGGGGGATACGCCGAGGTCGAAAACGCGGGTATTTCCATCGGGATGATCGGGGGTGCGATCAGTGAGCGAAATCGGTGCGTGCCGCGCATTCTACAGCCCGAGATCATCGATCCGGTACCCTCCGACTTACTGCGAGGAAATCTTGACCTCGAGGAAGATGACTACCACTTGGGCATCGGCATCACGAAGACCATTGCCGAGCATTTCTCCTGGGCAATCTTTAATGCAGGCACTTTATGCGTGGAATTAACCAACGAAACGGTCGAACAGCTGAATGCAGGCATCTTGAGCATTGTTCTGCCTGGTTTGGCTGATCTGGCAGGAAATCCAGAGGCTCCGGTGGCGATTAGTTTGGCACCACAGCAGGTGCCTGAAGTGACCTTTGGCGCCAACCTCTTCGAGATTAATGAGGAAGGAGAGCGCGTTCTCGTCGATCCGGCAATCAGCATTCGGATTCCGGAACTTTGGATGGATTTTCATGTGTTCATGGATGACCGATGGGTGCGTATTTTCAGTTTGCATTCCACTGTTGAAATCCCTTTCGGATTAGAATTCACCCCGAACAATGAAATCATCCCGATCATCGGTGACCTTGCGGAGGCCCTTACTGACCTGCGGACGCGAAATTCGGGCATTATGCAGGATGACCCATCACTGTTGGCCACGCTCTTACCTGCTCTCTTGAATGTGTTTCTCGGAGACCTTGTCGGCGGTGTGATTGAGCCGATTGCGCTCCCTGATCTTCTCGGATTTCGTCTGGATATGTCCGATCGTGCGATCCTGGCGATCGAGGACGGTCAGATGCTGGCTATTTTTGCCCGCTTGGGTCTCAACGACATGGTTCCCGAACCAGGGCCGGATGAGGTCGAGACGGCGATTATGAGCGCTCGATTCGAGCCGATTCCTACCGACGCATTTCGAGCCATGGGGCCGGCCACGTTCAAAAATATTCCGCTGGAAATCGATGTGGATGCTTGGGGGGCGTCCGATTCAGATGCTGCCTATGAATATTCCTGGCGCATCGATGAGAGCCCATGGAGCGCCTTTCAGCCGAAGAATCAGCTGAGCATTAGGCATCCGCTTCTTTTGCTTCAGGGCAAGCATACTGTGTCTGTTCGAGCGAGAGTGGTGGGTGATTATTTGAGCTTGGACTCTACCCCAGCCCAAGAGATGGTCATCATCGATACTGTGCCACCACGCGTGGAGCTTGAGGCGGCGGACGGATGGATTGACATACGGGCATTTGACCAGGTGACGGCGATCGAAAGCCTGCGCGTGGACTATCGACTTGATGATGGAGAGTGGACGAGGCTCGATACTCTGCGCATTGAAGACATGGCCGGTCACACGATTGAGGTGCGTGTGCAGGATGAGGTCGGTCTCACAGCAACGGCTCGCCTCGATCAGCGTTCGAATGCTCTGATTGGCCGCCCGCCCCCTGAGGTAAGAAATCAGGCTGAAGATGGCGGTTGCGGATGTGATCAGGGCGATGGAACAGGCTCAACATCTGTATTGCTTTGCATGGGCCTTCTCCTGTTGGCACCACGTCGCCGACGGCGTCAACTTGTTCTTCTTGGTCTCTCGCTTGTCGTCCTCGGCATTGGATGCGATGACGAAACCGGAGCCAAACGTGATGGGGACATCGATATGGGTGGCGATGTATCCGTCGATGAGCCCATGTGTGATTCTGATAATCCGTGTACGGAAGAGAATCATTTCTGCGTCGATGGCATGTGCGAATTGGTGCCTTGTCAGGATGATACGGATGCGTGTGAGACGTTCGAGTGTGACGGAGATGCGGCGGTGTGCAACGACCGAGGCCTGTGTGAATGCACACCGTTCTGCCCGGATGGGTGTGTGGACGGATTCTATTGCTGCATGGAGAGAAATACGTGCATTCCTTTGCCCGCGGAATGTCGAGAACTCAGCTGTGGAGACGGACAAGTTGAGCGCATTGTCTTCGCGGACGAAGGTAACCCGCTCTCCTGTTCTGATGACCGATTCACCTGTGAATGTCTAGATACCCAGCCTGCCCCGCAGGGGTTATTAGGTCGATTCAGTGATTTGACAGTGGTGGATGGAACCGCCTGGATCTCGGCATATTCAGACACCTATGGAGACTTGGTCATTGGGCGCTTCGTGCCCGGAGAAGACATCAGTTGGCAATGGGTAGATGGTTTACCTGACGGGGTGGAACCAGATGCAAATCCAACGGGTCCTCGTGGCGGTTTCACTCTCCCGGGGACCGATGTGGGTCGCTATACCAGCATCGCATCTACGGGAAATGGGGACCTGCATGTTGCGTATTACGATGTTGACAATCGCGCTCTCAAATACGCCTTTGGAGAGAGAGATGGCAGCCGTCACCAGTGGCAATATTTGACGTTGGACATCGATGGTGACGCAGGCCGCTGGGCGAGCTTGGCACTGGATGCACAGCTTCGGCCCGGCATTGCATATCGGGTGGGTAGCGACGAGGGCATCAGTCAGGTTCGGTACATACAGGCCACGACGCAGAGACCCACGACAGCTGAGGATTGGGGGGTCCCATTTATTCTTCACGCCCGTCCCCTTCCCGATCCTGATCCGGAAACGGGTACGTACCCAGAAGGCACAGGTCTTTTCATTTCGCAGGTCCGAAATCAAGACGGCATGGCTGTATTGGCTTGGTATGACCGGACTGAGGGCCAAATGCTTTGGTCACGGATGGTCGAAGCCGGATTTGAAGAGCCCGAAGTCCTCGCCGGATGGAATCATCCAAATCCAGATCTCAATGGCGACATGGGGGCAAATGTCGACCTTGCCGTGGATGGTCGAGGGGATTTTCATCTCTGCTTTCAGGATGGTCTGACCGACTCGCTTCGATATATGGCACCCGATATCGATCGTCAGGAGTGGGTGGATGATGGTGTCTGGTTGGATGTTGGCGGTCGGGCGCATTCAGTGCATGTGGTGGGCGATGATTGCAACATGCTGGTGGACGATGAGCAGACCCCCTTAATCGTGTATCAGGATGCAACCCTTCAGGCTCTCTTGATGAGGCGGCGTAATCGTCTAGATCAAAATGGTGAGCTGTCGTGGGGACGCCGCCAATCTCTTCGGGGTGATTCGGATCGCTACATGGGTGCCTTCGGGTTTTACACCAGCGCCGAAGTT
>Ga0160423_10004582_pt1 | contig 11352 bp, 9 predicted proteins | sample CRUFie14St8metaG_FD_108191 | JGI IMG/M metagenome (GOLD analysis project Ga0160423, IMG submission 108191) | Marine microbial communities from the Costa Rica Dome - CRUD Field 142mm St8 metaG | ecosystem: Environmental > Aquatic > Marine > Oceanic > Photic zone | place: Costa Rica: the Eastern... | reverse complement strand
CTGAGCGATATTCCTCTACGGTTAACATTTTACAAAAATACTAGATATATGATAATTGAATGCTACTTTTTTAAAATTTGTATCAATTAATTCACTCTAGAAGAAAATTATAATAATATCTTACTAAATTTGTGTGCATAAGCTATTGAAATGTATAGATCTCATAATTGTGGTGAATTAAGAATTAATGATTTAACGAAACAAGTTGAACTTTCGGGATGGATTCAAAAAATCCGTGATAAAGGTTTTATTATGTGGGTTGACCTTAGAGATCGTTATGGTATTACCCAGTTAATTTTTGATCAACAAAGAACTCCAGCCGATGTTATTGAACTTGCAAAAACTTTGGGTAGAGAATTTGTAATAAATATAAAAGGAGATGTTATTGAAAGAGCTTCAAAAAATTCTTTAATAGGTACTGGTGATATTGAGGTTTTAGTCACAGATTTAAAAATATTAAACACATCAATTACACCCCCATTTACAATCGAAGATGAATCCGATGGCGGTGAAGAATTAAGAATGAAATATAGGTACTTGGATATCAGAAGAAATCCGGTAAAAAATAATTTAATCCTTAGACATGAAATAACTCAAGAGGTCAGAAAATATTTGTCGGAAAATTCTTTTATTGAAATCGAAACTCCATATTTAATAAAATCAACTCCTGAAGGTGCAAGAGATTTTGTTGTTCCATCAAGGATGAATCCAGGACAATTTTATGCACTACCACAATCACCACAAACCTTCAAACAACTTTTGATGGTAGCTGGTATGGATAAATATTTCCAAATCGTTAAGTGTTTTAGAGATGAAGATTTAAGAGCAGATCGACAGCCTGAATTTACTCAGATTGATTGTGAAATGGCATTTGTTGACCAAGATGAAATCTTGACTACTTTTGAAAATTTAGTTAAACATATATTCAAAGCGGTTAAGAAAATTAATCTTGATAAATTTCCTGTAATGACATATGATGATGCTGTTCAGAAATTTGGAACAGATAAACCTGACCTAAGATATGATATGACTTTTGTAGAATTAAATGATGTTACACAACATAAAGACTTTAATGTATTTAATAATGCTGAGTTAGTTGTTGGTTTTGTTATTAAAGGAGGAAATAGTTTAACAAGAAAAGATATTGATAAATATACCGAATGGGTTAAAAGACCTCAGATTGGAGCTGGTGGACTTGCGTACATGAGAATTCAAGATGATGGATCTTTTAAATCATCAGTTGATAAATTTTATGATCAATCAGATTTGAAAAGTTGGTCAGAAAAATCAGGCGGTAATAAAGGAGATATTTTATTTATTCTAAGTGGGGATAAAGAAAAAGTAAGAACTCAGCTTGGGGCTTTAAGGGTTCATGTAGCTGATGAATTAAACTTAAGAGATTCTGAAGAGTTTAAACCACTTTGGGTTGTTGACTTCCCATTACTTCATTGGGATGAAGAAACAAAAACATATCACGCAATGCACCATCCTTTCACATCTCCAAAAACCGATCAAATTGATTTGATTGATTCTGATCCGTCCGCCGTTCGAGCAGATGCATATGATTTGGTGTTAAATGGAAATGAAATTGGCGGAGGATCTATTAGAATACATGACAAGAAAATTCAACAAAAAATGTTTGATTGTCTTGGCTTTACAAAAGAAGAAGCTGATAAACAATTTGGCTTTTTAATGAATGCATTTGAATATGGTGCGCCACCTCATGGAGGAATTGCATTTGGACTAGATAGACTAGTTGCGATTATGGGTGGAAATGAAATTATTCGTGATTTTATAGCCTTCCCAAAAAACAATTCAGGTAGAGATATAATGATAGACTCTCCATCCTCAATTTCAGAAGAGCAGTTAAAAGAAATTAATCTTAATAAGAGATCATAGAAAAGTGAATAAAATAATATTTATATTTTTCACAATTTCGGTATCATTAATTCTATTTGGATTACTAAGTGAATCTGAAAATTTTCAAAAGTATATTGGCTTTGGAGTTCTAATTTTATTTTTTATTGTTTTCCCTTTATTCTCATATCATCGATGGAAAGATAAAAAGATGGATGACTACTACTTGAATAGTGAGAACCTTAAAAAATTTAGGGAGAATAGTGATCTCTAATTTAAATTTCTTCTTGAAATAAAAAACAAGAATTTTTAGTTAATGCATTGTTGTTTTTCATATAAGTAATACTGGAACATCAACTGGTATGATTTTGCAAAGGCTATATTTGATCAGATAGAACAGTCTAATATGTCAAAACTTGAAAAAGTTAATTATTTCAGTACATTTGCAAAAAGAGCAGTATTTAGTGTATTAAACACAGAAAAATATACTGAAGTATTTGGTTTTTTATTACCCTCTTGGGGAAAAAGTTTAAAAAAAATAATTTTCTAATGAAATATATTTTATTAATATTTTCAGGCATGCTTTTTTTAGGTTGTACTGAGTCAGAAAAAAAAATACAACAATCTTTTTTTGTTGCTGGACATGCATATGGGAAACCTGCTCCAACAGGAAAAAAGGAGCTTTACCCTCCATTTAAAGAAAAGTTTTCTTTTTTAAATAGTAAAAATTTATCTTTTGGTGTTTTATTAGGAGATGTTGTTAGATATCCCAGTAGTTGGCCTAATGTTTTGAAAGAGCTGGAAGATCTTACTATGCCTTATTATATAGCAAGGGGAAATCACGATGGGCCTTTAGACAATTTTGAAGATATGTTTGGAAAATCATATCAAAAGTTTGTTCAGGACAATAATTTATTTATCATATTAGATCCAAATATTGACCAATGGAATATTTCAGGAGATCAACTTGTTTTTTTAAATGAAACTTTGCAAAATGAGGGCCAAAATGCTGACCATATCTTTATATTTATGCATCAATTGATATGGTGGTCTAAAGAAAAATTTTCAGAACCAAAACCAAATTGGGTGAAAAACAGAGCAGAAAAACCAAATTATTGGTCTACAATACAGCCTATGCTAGAGTCTACAGGAAAAGAAGTATATTTATTAGCAGGAGATGTAGGTGCTTTTTCGAAAGAATACAAAAAGAAAGATCACATAATAGAGTACGCATATTTTAAAGAAAATAATATTACTTATATAGCTACTGGAATGGGTGGAGGTGTTAGAGATAATATAGTAATTATAGATATTTACGAAGATAAATCCGTGAAACTAAATTTAGTTCATCTAAATGGAGATAATATTAATTCTTTAGGTAAATTAAAGCATTAAGGCGAATGATAGTTTTAAAAGCTAATAATCGAAAATTTTTTTTTATCGCATTTTTCTTTGTAATAATAAGCATATTTTTTTTGTTATATAAGAGCAACTTTTTGGATAATAACCCTTCAGAAAACAATCCCTTTTTAGTTGAAATGCCCCAGAAATATAGTAGCATACTTAAACATGCTAAAAAAATTAATAATAGCTATTTTGGTACTATTTATGAGGATGATCTTACCAAGGAGCTATTAATATTTAAGGAATTTCCCACTATAGATGAGCAAGAAACTGATTTTAATATCAGATTACTTTACACTACCAGCGAACGGCCAAAGGATTTAAAAAAACTAGAAACTACTAATACTAATAAAGCGGTTTTATATAGTTATAATAATATAGACTACGGAGTGTTTATTAAAGAATTGCCCCAAGTAAATGTAATGGAAATTGAAGTTAGTATAAACAAATACAGAACAGCAAGATACGATTGGAATACCATCATCAAAACCCGGACTAACAAAGAGGTGGAAAGTTTAATTTTCAAAAACAATAACTATTCAAAGTTTTCTATTCCAAACCCTTATATGTATTTCTATAAAAAAAGTCTTGATGCAAAAAATATAAAACATTTACCATATTCTTATAGTTTAAAAAACGACAGCCTTTTTCAAACTACACAAAGTATAGAATTTTATATTAAGCAAAACAATGTTAGCCTTGCTACAGTGAGTGATTCAGATTTATTTTGGAAGGCCATGAATAGCGGGAATGACTCTCTAATTTCTAGTCTTAATTTTTTAGGACCTGAAGCTGAACAATTGAAAATTAACCTGCTTAAAAAAACCAATATAGATTCCGTTTTTGATATCACTAAATTAATCGATTACTATATAATAAAAAATATTTTTACCAGTGGGTGTAACGAAATATTACATTTTGTTTTGAATAAAAAAACAAGATTATTAGAGCCTTTTTATGTGGATTCAAATTGTCTTGGAGAAATGGCTAAAATTGTAAAAGCACCAAAATTAAAAACCTCTTCTTTTTTAAAGGGTTACATTAGAGCTATAGACAGTGTGAGTAAAGACTTTTTAGCTATTTCTGACAAAGATGCCTACAAAAAAGAACTGGCGCTTATAAATTCATATTATCCCAATAAGATTTATAATTATAATACTCTGTTGGTAAATCAAAATTTATTAACAAACAGTTTATTTTTTTATTCAATAATATCTGCTGAATTTATTTCATTAATAGACGGAAACTTGAAACTATCCCTTCACAACGTTTCTGATTTTCCAATAGAAATAAAAGGTCTTAATTATAAGAAATCAAAGCGAATATCAACTTTGAGTCCTGTTAAAGAACTATTAATGGGGCAGAAGAAAATTATAGATATACCTCTTCCAAGAAGTTTTGAAAATTTATTTGTCCATAAAAAATCAAAAACTACAGGTTTTAAATTATCAAAGGATATTTACGATTTAAAAGTTGTTTTTTCATTTATTGGTCTTGATTCAATTCATAGAGCATCAATAGCGCCATACATTGCTTCTGAAGTTAAAAAAGATGACTTATTTAGGACCTCACCAACTATTAAACTTAATAAAGACTTAGTTGTAGATCAAAAGAAAAAAGAAATTACTTTTTTAGACTCTATAATTATTGACACACCGTTAATTATCCCGCCAGGATATATTTTAAAAGCAAAATCTGGAACAAAAATCAATATTCTTGACGGAGGAAAAATTATTTCGAATTCGCCTTTAAAATTTATTGGCACTAAAAAATCACCTGTAGAAATTTATTCCTCAGATAAAAAAGGTCAAGGAATATTGGTTTTAGCAGAAAAAAGAAATTCGTATTTAAAATATGTATCGATCAAACACTTAACAAATCCGTCTCATAGTAATTGGACAGTAACAGGTGCCATAACCTTTTATGAATCTCCTGTGAAATTAGAATATGTATCGATATCAAATAATAGATCTGAAGATGCTTTAAATATTGTACGAACAAATTTTTTAATGAGTTATTGTACTCTGAAAAACACTAAGTCAGATGCTTTTGATGGGGACTTTGTTGAGGGTATTGTAAAAGACAGTAATTTTATAAACCTAGGAAATGACGCTATAGATGTTTCAGGTTCAGATATCAAAATAACAAACGTAACTATAAACAAAGCAGGCGATAAAGGTTTAAGTGCTGGAGAAAATAGTAAAATGACTATAAATAATGTGACAATAAACAATAGCGAGATTGGTCTTGCTGGAAAAGACTTATCTATTGTGGAAGGAAAAAACCTAACTATTAGGAACAATAAACTTGCATTTACTGCCTTTAAAAAAAAGCCAGAGTTTGGTCCTTCACATATAAAACTTACAAAAGTAAAGTTAGATGGTGTTGAAACCATTCATCTAATAGAAAATAAATCATCTCTTCATTTTAATGGAAAAGAGGCCACAACTTTAAAAAATGTAAAAAGCAAAATGTACGGAGTAGAATTTGGGAAAAGTAGCAAATAAAAAGAGATATTTAAAAATAATATGACTTATAAACCTTTAAAAGAAGAAAGTATTATACATTATATAAATCCTAAACATAATTATAGGTATGAACGAAAATTTACAGTTCCAGATAATTATAAAACAAGTAGAATCGAAGCAACAGTAAAGAAAAATAAATATCTATTTAGAGAAGTTTACCATCAAAGACAAGTTAATAATATTTATTTTGATAGCGCTGGTTATAATGACTATTTTGATAATGTATTAGGCGTTTCTGAAAGAAAGAAAATCAGAATACGCTGGTATGGAGAGACCTTTGGAGTTATTAAAAATCCGATATTAGAAATTAAGATTAAAAAAGGATTAGTAGGAGACAAATGGTCATATCAACTAACCCCATTCACTTTAGATAATAACTTTACATCGGTTAGAATTCAAAAGATTTTTAAAGAGTCTGATATACCATTACCTATTTTGGAGTCTACAAGATTAGTAACCCCTTCTTTACTTAACTCTTATTCTAGAAAATATTATTTATCAGCCAATAATAAATTTAGAATTACAGTAGATTTTAATTTAGTATATTATGGAATTGATAAAAAGTTTAATAATTTTAATATTGCGCCAACAAAAGATGAAAATAAAATTGTTGAATTAAAATATAATATTGAAGACGATAAATGCGCTCAACAAATCTCTACACAATTCCCCTTTAGAATTAATAAAAATTCAAAATATGTAAATGGCGTATATACCATAAAGCAACTTCCACAATAATAAAATAATCATGATAACACTTCAGAGCAACTCTAAGAACTTTTTAAATCAATTAGCCAATCAATTTTCAAGCGGTGATACTTCCCCAACAGAATTCTTAATAAATATTTTTATTACAATAATTCTTGCATATATTCTGGGCCTTATATATTCAAAATACGGAAGCTCTCTATCCAATCGAAAGAAATTAAAACAAACTTTTGTTTTAATGGCTATAACAGTAATGATCGTAATTACAATAGTAAAATCCTCACTCGCTTTATCGTTAGGTTTGGTTGGAGCATTATCTATTGTAAGGTTCAGAACCGCAATAAAAGAACCTGAAGAATTAGTTTATTTCTTTATAGCGATAGCGATTGGACTTGGTATGGGAGCTAATCAACTTCTCTTGACTTTGGTTGGAGTAGTGATTATAATTATTTATATAATAATTCAAAATATAAATTCGAAAAAACAGCAAGTTTTGCAAAACTTAATAGTGATGGTTTCGAACACTTCCAATTCAAAATTAAACGAAAAAGAGATTATAGATGTTTTGAAAAAATATTGCTCAAGAGTAGATTTGCGTCGCTTAGATGAGGTAAACTCGACAACAGAGCTTTCCTTCAGTGTTGAGTTTAATAGCTTACAAAACATTCTAGAAGCAAAAACTGAATTGAAAAAAATTGGGAGCATTCAATTTAGTTTTATAGAAGCTTACTAAATGAAACTTAAATCATCAAACACAATCAGTTACATACTGATATCTAGCTTAATCTTAATGGTTTTCATTTTAATATTTTATGGAAACCCTCCCGTATATGAAACAACAAAAGATGAGAAAGATGAGAAAGAATATTTTTCAGTATCACAAAATACAACTCTGAATTTTATCGAAATCAACTTATCTGAAAAAAATTACAACAAATTAAAAAAATATAGAGACAGAGCTCTAAGTATAGGCGTTATTAGTGAAAAGGAGAAGAAATATGTATCAGCAACTTTACGATATAATGGCAAAAAGTATAAAGCAGATATTCGTCTAAAAGGTGACTGGATAGATCATCTAAAAGGGGATAAATGGTCTTTTAGAATAAAATTAAAGGGAGATGAAACTATACAGGGGATGAAAAAATTCTCTATACATCATCCAATCACAAGGGGATTTATTAATGAATGGGTTTATCAGAAAACAAACAAAAAAGAAGGCTTAATAGGATTGCGTTATGGTTTTGTTGAAGGAGCAATGATTATTAAAAAAGAATATAAATCCGGCTACATTAGTCAGAATCTAGGTATTTACGCCATTGAAGAAACTTTTGATAAACTATTAATAGAAAATAATGGACGAAAAGAAAGTGTTATACTTAAATTCTCAGAAGAAAACTGGTGGAGTGACATAAAGAAAAGAATTGCTGTAGGCAAAAAATCTGGTTTAAAATGGGACAAATTTAAATCAGAAAAAGAAGGAATATGGAAATATCCCATTAGAGTTTTTTCTGAATCAAAGGTACTGGAAGACTCATTATTATACAATTATTTTGATTTTAGTAAAAGTATTTTAGAAGAATTTAGAAAAAATAATTATAGTATAAGTCAAGTGTTTAATACTAAACAATTAGCAATGCATAATGCACTGTCTAATTTATTCGGAGCCTTCCATGGCGGCTACATTATTAATCTTAGGTTTTATTACAACCCAATAACTTCAAAATTAGAGCCCATATCATTTGATGGTAACTCTGGACAAGAAATTGATAAATACCATCATTTTCGTTTTGCTAACAAAAAAAGAGATACCCTATATTTTCAGGAATTAATTAAGGCATTAGAAAAAGTATCAAAAAAAGGTTATTTAAATAATATCATAAGAAGTAATCAAAAAGAAACAAATTATTTTAATATTCTATTAAAAAAAGAATTTGATTCAAAAAATATAAATATAAGTAAGAAAATATTAGCTAAGAATCAAGAGATTATAAGAAAAGAAACAGAAAAATTAAAATCATTATATGGAACACCTAGTACTATAATTAATGAGTCTGTCAAAATAAAGCCAAGTAATTATTCTAAATGGAAACTTTCAAATCTAGATTTGTTGCCATCAACTAAAACTTATAAGGGTGATACTATTTTTAAAGTGAAAAGAATAGACACTTCTCATATTTCTTACGGTATTACAAAATATGTAAATACTGATTTTTTTGAAGATTATAGTGCAAGTTTTATTGTAAAGGCTTCAAAAACCAGTCATTTATTTGCAATACGAATTCAGGGTGAATATCCAAGTAGAATTGATGCTGTTTTTGATGTTTTAAACGGTAATGTCAAAGGAATTGAAAATACAGATGACTTTAATAATGGTCATGCAAGTATAAAAAAATTATCAGAGGGATGGTACCAGTGCACTTTAAAAGTGAAACCAAAAACAAATAATTTTAAAGTAATCATAGGAATTGCAAATCCTAATTCAACAATTCTTAACTGGGAATCAAAATCAGAGATTAATAACAGTGTTTTTATTGCTCTTTAAAACAATAATAATCAAATAGTACTGTAACGTAATCAATTCAATTATATTTTATCTTAATTATAGTGTCATTAATTCTATTTGGATTACTAACAGAATCTGAAAATTTTCAAAAGTATATTGGCTTTGGAGTTCTAATTTTATTTTTTGTTGTTTTTCCTTTATTCTCATATCATCAATAGAAAGATAAAAAGATGGATGACTACTACTTGAATAGTGAAAACCTTAAAAAATTTAGGGAGAATATTGATCTCTAATTTAAATTTCTTCTTGAAATAAAAAACTTTTCAAGCATTTCTTTACATTCATTTTGAAGTATTCCGCCATATACTTTAGTCTTAGGATGAAGTTTTGTTCCTAATTTTTTGAAGCCTCTTTTAGGATCGTCAGCGCCAAAATAAATTTTTGAAATTCTGCTCCAGTATAATGCTCCTGCACACATTTGACACGGCTCCAAGGTGACATACATAGAGCAGTTTTCTAAATACTTTCCACCTATGTAATTGGATGCAGAAGTTATTGCTAATATTTCTGCATGGGCAGTAACATCGTTTAAAGCTTCAACCATGTTGTGGGCTCTTGCTATAATTTTATTGTCAGCAACAATTACCGCACCTACAGGCACCTCCCCTTTTGATAAAGCAATTTTTGCCTCATCAATTGCTTTGCTCATAAAATAATTGTCATCAAATTCAATTTTCATAGACATCTATTGGTATTCAACACCAGTAATTTTATTATAAACATTTAAAGCTTTTCTGTCAGAAAGTGAAGCCACATAATGACAAATCTCAAGTAATCTAGAATAAAGATTATCATGATTTAAATTCGTAGTTGAAGGTAATAATTTTAAAATTAGATCGTCATAACTAGTTTGATTTCCTTCATAATATCGATTCACTGATGAAATAAAAGTGTCTAAAAGCTTATTAATAATGTTATAACCAGCCACCTCCTTTTCAATTACCTCTTTTGATTCATAAATTTTCTCAATACTAATTTTTATTATGTCTGAAATCTGAGATTTATACTTACTTTTTTTCAACAGAGATACATGAAAATTCCCTTTCAAAATATCATCTTCATTTTCTATAAATATTTGTACTGCCTCATTAATTAATGTATTAATCGATAAGGCTCTAAGATAACTTACTCGATCAATTGTATTATTTAAAGCATTATACTTTTCAGTATTAATTGAATCCCTTACAAGATTTATCAAATATTCTAAAGCATAATCCTCTTGTACCAACCCTAGATTAATACCATCTTCAAAGTCAATTATAGTGTAACATATATCATCAGCGGCTTCTACCAAAAAAGTTAACGGATGTCGATTATATCCTCCGTCATCTTTTAATAATCCAAGCTCATTGGCAATATCGACATATGTATTTTTTTCGTTTTGGAAAAAGCCATATTTCTTATCAGAAATATTTGATGAAGGTTTTACGGGAAGTGATTCTTTGGGATATTTTACAAAAGTACCAAGAGTTGCATAACTTAATCTTAGTCCTCCTTCTCTTCCAGGGCGAGATTGTGTTAAAATCTTAAATCCATTAGCATTACCTTCAAAATCACACAAATCTTGAAATTCCTTTTCATTTAAAATATCCTTAAATTTTTTTCCTGGCCCAGAAATAAAATACTGACCAATTGATTTTTCTCCAGAATGGCCAAAAGGAGGATTACCAATATCATGTGCCAATGAAGCTGAAGCTACTATAGCACCAAAATCATTTGATTGGTATCCTAATTTATTTTTTAAATGCGGGTATTTTTTTAAAATCTCTACTCCTACTTTTCGACCTAGTGATCTTCCTACTACACTAGTTTCCAAACTATGTGTAAGCCTTGTATGCACAAAATCTCCCTGTGAAAATGGAACTACTTGAGTCTTGTCCTGTAGACTTCTAAACTCAGAAGAAAAAATAATTCGATCATAGTCAACCTCGAATCCAAGCCTTGTTTCATCCTGATAAATTCTTTTTCTTTTAAATTCATCTCCATGTCTTTTTAAAGACAGTAATTTTTCCCATTCCATATAAGACTATAATATCCCCAATAATAATAAAAATGCAATTAATAAAATCATAATTGCAACTAAATTTCTAATGTAATTTAGAGTAACCTTTTTTAAAGATTTAAAACCTAAAAATGACCCTGCTACTGCAGAAAGGATTGCCACAAGACCTAGTACTATATAATTTGATATTTCAAAATCCTTTATGTTGGAAAAATATACCCCAATTCTGGTCAGATCAACAAAAAATGAAATTACTACAGTGGTTGCTATAAAGACTGTCTTATCTAAAT
>Ga0160423_10004581_pt1 | contig 11353 bp, 6 predicted proteins | sample CRUFie14St8metaG_FD_108191 | JGI IMG/M metagenome (GOLD analysis project Ga0160423, IMG submission 108191) | Marine microbial communities from the Costa Rica Dome - CRUD Field 142mm St8 metaG | ecosystem: Environmental > Aquatic > Marine > Oceanic > Photic zone | place: Costa Rica: the Eastern... | reverse complement strand
GATACCAACGATGATATAGCGACCCAAAGTGGGAAATTTATCCCCCGTGGGACGAGGTGAGATGATGAGTGACTGGTCCGCAAAAAACCCCTACATGACACAAATTACCGAGAACTACATCCTCAACGGTGAAGGGTCGCGAAAGGAAACCCGACACATCGTGTTTGCGCTCGGAGATTCGGGCATGGACTACAAGGTCGGCGATGCGCTGGGCGTCATAGCCGAAAACCCCCCTCACATCGTTGAGGAACTTCTCGAGGTCCAAGGTTGGGACCGGAATACCAGCGTTACCACGCATAACGGCGAGCGGACCCTGTACGAGGCGCTCAAGAAGGATTTTGAAGTTCACATGGCCAACAAAAAGTTCGTCCAATCTCTCGCAGAAAAAGTGGTCTCAAGCGGCATGAAGATATCGATGAGCATCGTTTCTCGAACCCGAAACGAAGCGACCTGGTCAGCCTCAGGTGATGAGCAGGTGCCGCCAAGCCTGCGCCCGTCGGTGCCCACCGAAGACCCTGCAGCGCAGGTTGAAGCCATCACGGCGGACACCAAGGCCATCGAAGACTACCTGTGGACCCGAGACTATGTCGACATCATGCGAGAATTCGACGTGAAGTATTCGCCCGAGGAGTTTCTTGAACTTGCCGACCGCCTGAAGCCGCGGCTCTACTCCATCGCCTCTTCGCACGATGCGCACCCCGGTTTCGTCGAGTTAACCGTCGGTATCGTTCGTTTCGAATACAACGGGCGTGCCCGTGGCGGGTTGTGCACGCAGTTCATGGCCGATGAAATTGATACCTCCGGCGCTCCCATCGGTGTCTTCATGTCGCCAACAAAGTCGTTCGTTTTGCCAGAAGACAAAGACACGGACATCATCATGGTTGGTCCAGGCACCGGAATCGCACCGTTCAGGGCCTTCATGGAACAACGGGTCTTTGACGGCGGCTCCGGTAAGAACTGGCTGTTCTTTGGTGACCAATCTGCCAAGACGGAATTTTACTACAAGGACGAGATCGAAAACTGGATTGACGAAGGGCACCTCTGGCGTTTTACCACCGCATGGTCTCGGGACCAAGAGGAGAAGATCTACGTCCAACACCGCCTCAAAGAACACGGCGCCGAGGTCTGGGAATGGTTCGAGCGCGGCGCATATTTCTACATCTGCGGTGACAAACAATACATGGCCAAGGACGTTCACCGTGCTTTGATCGATATCGCCATTGATCACGGCGGCATGTCCGAAGAGGACGCGACCCACTTCATCGGGGAAGTTATGATGAAGGAACAAAAGCGCTACTTGCGCGATGTCTACTGACCGGTGCGATACCGGATGGAGCATTGTGTGAACTTCTCGCTGTCGGACCGCTTTGCTCATAGATTGACTCGGCTGACACAGAACCATGGGCTTCAAACGCGTGCTGATTGCCAACCGTGGCGAAATTGCTCTTCGTATCCTACGAACCCTTCGCGATATGGGCATTGAGGCGGCCATCATCCACGGCCGAGAGGACCGGCTTTCTTTGCCGGTTCAAATGGCGGACATTGCTTATCCGAACTACCGAACCAACCCTCTGGATTCCTATCTCGACATCGAAGCGGTGGTGCAGGCGGCGAAGGAGCTGGAATGCGACGCCGTCCATCCCGGCTACGGCTTCCTTGCTGAGAACGCTGCTTTTGTGGCTCGCCTCGAAGAGGAAGGCATCACCTTCATCGGACCGGCCTCAGGGGTCATCACCTTGCTTGGAGATAAAATTGAGGCGAGGGCCGCCATGGAGGCGGCCGGTTTGCCGACGGCGAAAGGTTCGTCTGAGCCCATCGCCAGCGCCGACGTCGCCAGTGCTCTCGCTGATGAAATTGGCTACCCCGTGATCATCAAAGCCGCAGCAGGCGGCGGTGGAATCGGCATGCAGATCGTTGAAAAAGCGGATGAATTCGAGAGTGCACTCAAATTATGCCAATCCCGTGCCAAGTCGGCCTTTGGCGACGAACGAGTGTTCGTGGAGAAGTACATTCAAGGTGCTCAGCACGTGGAATTTCAAGTCCTCGCAGACGGCAAGAACGCCATTCACTTCGGTGAACGCTTTTGTTCCATCCAGCGACGCCACCAGAAGCTTGTCGAAGAAGGGCCCTGGTTGACCGACGAAAAGCGAGCAGAAATCGGCGCCTTGGTCTGCAAAGGGGCTGAATCCGTCGGCTACAAAGGCCTTGCAACGTTTGAATTCCTCCGAGACGCCAACGGCGATTTTTACTTCCTTGAGGTGAACCCACGTGTCCAAGTCGAGCACACGGTCACGGAACTCATCACGGGCCACAACCTCGTTGAACTCGGCGTTCGCGTCGCTCAAGGCGAAGCGCTTCCGCTCAAGCAAGAAGACATCACCTGGCGAGGGCATGCCATCCAGTGTCGCTTGAACGCCGAAGACCCACGTGCCTTCGTCCCAAGCCCCGGTCGTTTGTGGGAGTGCCATTTCCCCAGCGGCTTTGGTATTCGGTGCGATACTCATGCCCATCCTGGCTACGAAATGCCGGGATGTTTCGATTCGTTGCTGGCCAAACTCCTCGTCTGGGGCCGAGACCGTGAAGACGCCGTTCGTCGGATGAAAACGGCGCTTGACGAGACCATCATCACCGGTGTTGAACATCTCATCCCGTTGCATCGCCGTATCATGGACGAAGAGGACTTCAACAACGGCGACATCACGATTCAGTACATTGACATGCACCAAGAGTTGCTTGGTTGAAGGTGGTTGTTCATGAGCGTGCTCATCGTGGGGAGCATCGCCTACGATTCTGTTTCCTCGCCGGAAGGCTCTGTTGAACACGCCTTGGGGGGCTCGGCCACGTACGGGGGTCTGTCCTGTCGTTTCTTGCAAGGATACTTGACCGGCGAGGAGACCGGTCTTGTCGGGGTGGTTGGCGAAGATTTTGAAGAAGAAGACCGGCAAATTCTTGCCGCTGCTGGCCTCGATCTTGCGGGTCTTGAAACGGCAGCGGGAGAGACGTTCAGGTGGGAAGGTGCCTACCACGGTTCCATGGCCGAGGCAGAAACAAAAGCGACCCACTTGAACGTCTTTGAACACTTTCAACCGAGTGTTCCAGCGGCGTGGCAGGAACCGAGCGTGGTGTTTTGCGCAAATCTTCATCCTGCACTTCAGCACAGCGTCCTTCAGCAAACCAAGGCGCAAAGACTGACCATGCTTGATTCAATGAACCTGTGGATCACGATCGCCAAACCCGCACTCCTCGAAGTCATGCACGCTGTGGACCTGATCATCATCAACGACGGTGAAGCACGAATGCTCTCGGGAGATGAAAACCTGGTTCGTGCCATGCACGACCTCGCTGAAAAAACAAACACGTCGACCCTCATCGTCAAACGCGGTGAACACGGCGTGTTGGCTCTTCACGAGGGGGTGCTCCTCGCCCTGCCCGCCGTTCCCACGGCGGATGTGGTTGACCCCACCGGTTGCGGGGATACCTTCGCAGGTGCCTTGGCGGCGCACCTGGCCTCGGGCAAGGGACCGCTTTCGCTGGATGAATTGCGCACGGGTTTGATGATGGCTACGGTGATGGCGAGCTTCACCCTAGAAGCCTTTGGGACCGGTGCTCTTCGGGGGTTGGACGCCTCGTCATTCGACCAACGGTTGGCGGGTTATCGCTCCATGTTGGGTTGCTGATCAGTCCTCATCAAAACGAGGCACATCAACGCTTTCTTCGTCGGCGCTGCTGGCTTGAAGGTCACCGAAGGACAAGGATTCAAGCGCGTCTTCATCCGATTTGAGCAGTTCATCCGCTGTGGCAAGCAGAAGTTCCGTCCGCCGGTTGAGGCGGGCCGCTTCCTCGGGGGCCATCACGCCACCGCGTTCCTCAGAAAGCGAATCGTGAACGCGAGCGCGACTCTCGCTGGCTGCAGCGGCCGCTTGGGCGCGAAGACCACCTGAGGTTTCGGTCGTGGCCCGGGGTTGGGGGCGGGTTCCGCTGGTCGCTCGCTCCAGCCAATCGTTGGACTGTGCACGGATGCGATTCAGGATTCCACCCGCACGGCGCTCCTTAGGCCGAAGACTGCGGGTTCGTCGAGCTCTGAACGGCGTATCCTCCATCGAGCGCTGGTCCCGCGGCTTTAGCAGCGTTTCTCGTTGAGCGACGGGCACGAGGGTGGATTCCTCCGGTTCAGATTCCGTCTCGGCGATTTCCTCTTCGTCATCCACCATGGCCATCAATTCGGCATCGAGCACCAATTCCTCAGGGAGCGCTTCCTCAGGTTCCTCCTGATGCAAACCAGGGATGTGAGCGCCATGTTGATTGAAGAAGGAAGGGATGAATGTTGGGGTTGAATCTGGAGAACCTTGGTGCATGGGCGGGGTCTGTTCGGGAATCAGCACCGGTCGATGAAGTGGAGCAGGGCGGTGGTCGGGCGGATATTCCGCAGATTGGGTTGGGAATGCGACCGGTTGGAAACCCGGTATGAATCCGATCATGGAGGGGGAAACCTGGGGTTCTGGCTCCTGCGTCGGCATCCATTCCGGCGTTGGTTGGGGTTGCTCAACGGCGTGAGCCGATTCGTCTCCTGCCAAGAATTGGTGAACAGCGTGGGGGACGTCGAGTACATTGGGCAGGGTTGGGGCAGGCAACACCTCTTCATGACGCCATCCACCGCTGAGTTCAGCCTCGATAGCGTTCAGTTTCGCCCTCACCTGTGCCATGGTCTTGTTGTTGGCGAGGTGGTTGAACATGAAACTCAGGCGATTCAAATCGCGCTCGTTGCCGAAGAGCACGTGAGTATCACCCGATGAGGTCTGGATGGTCAAGGTTGGCTTCTTGGTGAGCAGGCGAGCAGCGATGATGGCCACGCCTGCGCCGATGAACACCATCTTGTAGGCGGAGGGGACCATTACTCGATAGCCGATCCAAATCAACGCCATGCCCAAGAAGATGAGCCATGTTGGAACGAGATCGCTTGAATGGATTTTCATCGTGTTGATGGCATTCAATCGCATCTCAACGGTTGCGTTTCGTTTGCCTTCAATGCTCAGCATGCGCTCATCCAAGGTGATTTTCACCCGTTCCGACGGTTCTGCCAACCGGAGGGACAGGAAGGTTTCCTGGTCCATCTCGCTGGTTGGTACAGTCCCCTGCCCAATTTCGCGCATCCCAAATCCGAGCGGGATGTGTGGGGTTATCAAACCACCGCACAAGGTCCGAGTTGACCGGTGCAAATCAGGCGGTTCCTGCCATCGCCGTCAGGCCTCAATTGGGCTGACCGTTGCCGAGCCCATGATGCGTGGTTTCGAGTCCAATTGGGCGATCAGTACAGCGGGAGGACGGTCCCTTCGAATGAAGAGGGGATGCTCCCACTCGACGGTTAATGTCGGCCCGTCAACGCTGAGAACGCGTCCGACAACGAACTGAAGGTCAACGCTGGCATGAATGACATCGCCTGCTGCGAGCACACGCTTTTGGAACGGTGAAGTGGTCAATTCAACCACGGAGCGTTGGTGCTGGACGAGCGCCATGGGCGTGGAGACGTTGGCTCGTTTATCCTCGACGGGCGGGTGAACGATGAGGGTGTTTCCGGTCAAATGTTCTTCTTTGGCGTTGCGCAAAGCTAGGCCCACGCGGTCGCCAGCTGTCGCAACCTCGACATCGTCGTCCATGACCTGAAGCGACTTGGCGTTCCCTGTCCCGTTGGCCGGCAGAAGCAGCACCTCGTCGTGGACGTTGACTCGGCCCGATTGCACGTACCCGATAGCGACAAGGCCGATGCCTTTGACGTTGAAGTACTGGTCCACGGGAAGCACGAGCGGTGCGTTGGCGTTGGCTTCCAGCACGGTTTGAATCTCGTCCATCAGAGCGTACATTCGCTCTCGGAGGTGAACGCCGTCGTTGACCTCAAACGTCCACCTTCCCAAGCCCGCCTGTTTGAACAGCATTTTGGCTTGGTCCTCGTCCACCCAACCGCCTTCGCTTGGATTGATGACGGCCAAACCTCGCTCGATGCCGGCACTGGCAAACGCCACCAAAGCCTCACCGAGGGTAGCATCGATGGCGGACACCTCAATGATGCCAGCTTGGGAGGTTGACAGGGCGTTGAGAAAGGGGGGAAGGCGCTCGGGAAATTTTGCAGGGCGAATCAGCGAGAGGATCCTCGCACCGTCCGGCCCGTTTTCCTTGTGAACATAGGTGTGGACGTCCCTTTGGTCGGCCGCTTTGGCAATGCTTCGGGCGAGTTCATCGGAACCGATGACGGCGATGTTCAAGACGACCATGTCACGGCGAGTTGGCAGCGCTTGAAGAATCAATGGGTGGTCAAGCGTCCCGCTTGGCTTTCTGTGCGAGCATGTTGTCCCGAATGGCCTTGGCTTTCTCCCATTCCTCATGTTCCTCCGCCGATTCGGGGTTGAATTGTGGGATGGGGATGGCCTGCATCATCGAGTCAATGGCAACGAAAAAGAAGTAGCCTTCGCAGATGATGCTCTTCTCCCACGTGGCCTTGCTCATCGTGTAGGCCGTCACCTTCGTACAGGCCGTCCGACTGCTGGTGTAAACGATTTGACCGGTGACTTCCAGCAGGTCGCCCTGGCGTGCAGGAGCGATGAAGGTCAAGGTGTCGATCGAGATGGTCACAAATTCACGGTGTGCAAATTTAGCGCAAGCGATGCCACCTGCCTTGTCCATGAGGGACAGCAGTCGCCCACCAAAGAGCGTGTTGTAGGCGTTGGTGTCTTGGGGAAACACCTCTTCGATGAGGGTGACAGGCTCGGTGGAATAAGGCTCCATGGACCGTCCACACGGTTCACCCTCATAACTCATGTTCACTTCGTTCTGGAATTGGAGCCTAAATAGGGACCGAGTCCAGTAAGCGACGAGATTTTAGGGGGAGAATCCCTCGGGAAGGTGCAGGTGACACCATGTCAAACGAAACGCACCGAAAAACAAAGCCAATTTTCCTGATGTTGTTGATGCTTCTTGCCCCCTTTGCTTCGGCCAACGTGACCACGTTCGCAGACGGCAACGAGAGCGTGGACATTGAAATCCGAGACGGCAATGTGCTCCAGAATTTGGTTGACGGCGTGATCGAATTGCCCGATGGCGAAACCGTCACCGGTGCGACCATCAACATTCACACACACGCTGTTGAACACGGCCACCAGTCCCGAATCGACACCGAGACGCTCGTTTCCAACCTCCCACGTGTTTGGAACCCGGACTACAACAACCAACTGACTGAATTTTCAGACAAATCCCTGTTCCAGTACGAAGCCAACAACCAAGCAACGCCGCTCTCCTTGATCTCTGAAGGTTTCCTGACCGATTTCGAAGGAACCAGTGCGGGCTTCACAGACTCCACCAACCCCGGACTCATGCCTTCAAGCGGCGTGGGATGGGAACACGGGTCCCTCTCCTCCAGCGATGTGCCTGCGGGCTGTTCCTCCGGCCAAGACTGCTGGGGGACCAACCTTGCCGACACCAACTACACCGATGACAACGACGATGGCAGCACACCTCCTTCCTATCTCCCGTTCACCGTTGGTCTGACCAGCGCTGAGCTCTTCGTTGACCCGCTGCTCAAGAGCAAAACCGCGTTTTTCGATTCGTGGTGGAACCTCGAGACCTCGACCGGTTCTCAACCAAACACCGTTCGATTCCGTGACTGCGCTTACCTCCAAATTCGTTCATCACCCAACCCCGGTTTCCCACCCGACGACTCGGGCTTCGACTACATCGCCATCGATCAGCAATCAAGCAACGGGCTGGCCTACGGTTCCAACTACGCCCAAGGAGGCGGCTACGGTTCAAACTGGGACGGCAAGATCACCAGCAACTGCGGTGGCCTGCAAAACGGAAGCCAGTGGGAATGGGGCCTTGCCGGTTCCTCAACCACCGCCCAAAACCCCTCGGGTTGGTCAACCCTCGCCGTAGACTTGACGGATTACATCGACGAGTACGTGCAAATTCGCTTTGTCATGGACCACACCGCCAGCTCCGCCATGAACATTGACGACAACATGTCCGGTTGGTACATCGACAACTTCCGCCTCGGCGACCTTTTGCCTCAGCAAGCCAGCATGACCGTTCGCGGCATGACGCCTTCCACGCTCGGAGGAGAAAATCATCCGAACGGCTACGGTCTTCTCGCCCTTGAAGCGGAAACAACCTCCTCGGCCACCATCGCCGTCGATGTTCTTGACACCAACAACAACCTCATCAACGACAAGTTTGGAAACCCCATGTCAGGCTTGACCGGAGACATCATCGAACTGTGGGACATTGATACGGACAAGTATCGGGCCGTGAATCTCAAATTCAACTTCAACTCCGGGCCCGACCGCCTCTCAACGCCGATCCTGCACGGTTTCAGCATCGGTACGAGGGTGGGTACCGGTTTCAACTTCTCCGCCATCGGCCCGGTTCAAATCGACGACGGTGTCTGGCAGACCCTTGGGGGCGGAGAGCCGATGATCTACGTGCCAGAAGTGGAGCGTGATGCCTACGCCTCGACGTTTGAGCGAAGCAAATTCAGCTATCCCATCACGGCCATGACGCCCATGATTCAAGATGCGTGCACGGAATCCCCGTCCATCGAAATCACACCAACCGGTCAGACCTCGAGCATCACCGTTGAAGACGGCGTTTTGACGGTGTTCGATGCACCGCTCTTTGGATTCAATGCGGTCACCTCGTACCAGGGCCCGTGCGATGTGGGCGGCGTGTGGTTCGACCTTGAATTCGGTCATCACGCCTCCAACCTCCGCATCGACGTGGCGGACGATGGTGACGTCGACTACGGCTTTACCGAACCCGCCTTCGACATGTTTGGCCGTCAGACGACGTTTGTCTCAGGTACCGTTGACAACGTCAACTACGCTGCCGACAAAGCCACGCTCACCCTCGGTGTCAGCGGCCAAGCCACGGGCGGTTTCTTCCTCTTGCCTGAGGGCGCTGAAGTCAAGGCGGCAGACTTCGGCATGGATCAAATTTCCATACGCTCCAACAGCGATCCCACCGAAGGGTTCGAAATGACCCTGATGGCCGGCTCGCAGTCGGAGGTTCTGGGCGATATGCCCAACAGCACCACCCTCGTCCAAGAAATGCTCTCCCAGCCCATCGACTTCGTCGGGGCATTGAACGCTCTGCTCACCAACCCCTCCGTTGCCGGCACGCATCAAGATGAATTTGGCCGGTACTGGGTGATGTTCCGATTCATGGTGGACTCGCCCAATGCTTCGTCCGGAACCACGCTCGACCTTGTGGATCTGGACATTGTCTACGACTATTCCACCACGCTCAACGCCGTGGACGGCTTTGATATCGAACTCAACCAAGGTGTAGCGTTGTGGACCGGCGGTGCCACGGCCAGCGTTCCGGTGGCCGTCCACACGGATTCCGGCGGGGGTGTTTCCTTCAGCGACCTCAGCGTCTCCACCAGCACCGGCTACAGCAACGCCCTCACAATGACCAACAGCCCCGTGGGTCTTTACCCCAACGGGGACATTTACGAAGTGGTCACCACGCACGCTGTCGACCCGCTGACGGGAACGGCCCTCTCCGAAGCATGGCTCACCTTTGAATCCGAATCGGGCTTCATCAAGTTCGCTTGGAGCGATTTCATGTCCTTCTCGGAAGCCAGCGATGAAAACGACTACGTGCAACTCGAATCCACCTCCTCGGTGGCCGATGTCACCAACGGCAAGGAAATCACCTGGCATTTCCGTGTCAACCCCACCTGGGACGACACCGAGGCCGTTCGTATGTACGCAGGCATGACGACCACCAGCGGCGTCAACGGCCTTCCAGACGCTATTTTGCTTGACCCGGCGGTCGGCAACGCGGTTGAGAACGACGCCGGCCTGACCTCGTTTGAACTCCAGAACAGCATCGGTGCCCCGCAAGGCCTTACCGGCGCCGAATCGGGACAAGACATCAACCTCATCGGTCAAATCCGCCTCGAGGATCTGAACGAAGCCCCCGACCCCAGTTCCTACTTCCTCGTGCTTGAGTTGAAGCACGTGAACACCACCGACGGCAACATCACCGTCGAATGGGAAGAAGTGGCGAACCGCTCCGGTGTCATCGGGGGCGACTTTGCCTGGAACGTCAACTTGGGCGACGCTGCTGGCAGCGAGACCTATCGATTCGCGGTACGAGGCTACGAAGGCGGAGATTTGCTCTGCCCGCCCTCGGAGTACAATCCTGACGAGACTTGCGCCATTCCGTTTGACATCACCATCGACACCTACGAGCCGAACCTCCTCGACCTGCAGGTGCTGAGCCCCGGTACGGACTCCAACGTTGATTCGAACTGGCGCACCCTCCTCGACGATACTTGGGTTGTGCCTCAAACCACGCAACAAATCCGCATGGCGAGCCAAGATTTGCCAAGTCCACCAGCGTCCTTGGACATGCACCTCTGGGTCGAGCACGACCACGATGTGAACAGCGACGGCGTGCCCGATGCAGATGAATACATCACCATCACCCTGAACGGTGATGGCGAGGCGCCAACGGCCAACTATTCCGGTCAGTACAACGACTACGCCAACGAAGGCTTGGAAGGAAAGGTTTCGATTTGGATTGAAGGCTACGACCTTGCGGGCAACCCCATCGACGGCGGTGGCCCCGGGTTTGACAACGACCAAGTCACCTACGTGTCCATGACCTCAAAGAGCCCGGTGATTCGCAACTTCTTCATTGAGGATTCCAAGGGCAACCCGTTCTTGAATTCTAACGAGCTCCAATGGGACGGCACGTGGAACCAAACCATGTACGCTGGCAACACGTACCACCTCATCCTGGAGGCCAGCGACGACAACGGCTGGCGTGACGTTGACTTCTTCCAAGTCAACCTTGACAAGACCGGCGACGACATGACCATCTGGTACTTCCCACGAAACCAAACCGCATGGACCAACAGCCCGCACATCGAAATCGTTTACGATGGCGATATCGGTCCGTCCATGCTCACGATGGACAACACGGCCCTCATCGATCCGTTCGAATCCGACTTTATCCTCGACATCCCCATCCGAATCGACTGGGGTATTGTGGGAATGGACGGCAAGGACATCGAGCCGAAACTCCAGATGCAGGACCTCGACAACCCGCTCTACACCATGCTCTCCGGTGTACCCGGTCGCTACATCCAAATTTGGCGCTACGCCGACGGAATGCAACTTGACTTCCGGACGGACGAGGTCAACAACCTCATGGTCATGCCGATGTTTGAAGACGTCAGCGAACCCTACACCAGCGATGTTCGCCAAGGCTTCATCTTTGCCGGCGACACGGTTCGGTTCACCGGACAATTTGCGTTCCGTGAGGGTATTTACGACAGCGTCTACATCAACCCGGAAAT
>Ga0160423_10004579_pt1 | contig 11355 bp, 11 predicted proteins | sample CRUFie14St8metaG_FD_108191 | JGI IMG/M metagenome (GOLD analysis project Ga0160423, IMG submission 108191) | Marine microbial communities from the Costa Rica Dome - CRUD Field 142mm St8 metaG | ecosystem: Environmental > Aquatic > Marine > Oceanic > Photic zone | place: Costa Rica: the Eastern... | reverse complement strand
CTGACGCAGACAATGCCTATTGATGGTGATAACGTAGCTTCTATTCGTGTTGTTATTGGAACGACTGCTGTTGGTACTAGTACATTTAACAGATCAGCATCAGTAGGACTAACCATTGCAGTTTCAGCAAGTGGTCAGCAGACAGATCAACAGCACTTTGGTACTGCTACCATTGGAGTTGTAATCAGTTCAACAGCGTCTGCTTCAGTAACTTCTACCCATAGCGGTACAGCAACAGCATCTATAGTCATTACTACAACTGCTGCGGGAGAGACAGGAGCAACTCATTCAGGAACCGCATCCTGTCAGGTTAATCTAAGTGCAAGTGCAGCAGGTATCAGTTTTGATACACTAACGGAGGTTCCTGATGAGTCAGGTAACGGTAACAATATGACTTTGTTTAATGGTCCTTTGTTTACTTCTGACTCAGCAGTAGGATTAAGAGCTACAGACCTTGATGGAACTAATGACTACGCACAATTTAGCAGTACCTATCAGTCAGTTCTTAGGTCTTCATTTTCGTTTAGCTTGTGGGCTAGATTACCAGATGGTGACGCATCTTTCATCAGGTTATTAATGAACTATCCTCACGGAGATTCATCAAGTCCTGACTATCTTCAGTTCTATACACAAAGTGGTTTACTAAAAGCATATTACAGAGCTGGAGGAGTTGCGCTTTCGGTAAACCAAACTACAGGAGCATTAGGTAACGGTGATTCGGGGTGGCTTCATTTAGTATTAGTAGGTATTAGAACTAGCTCTACAAATCATACACTTAAAATTTATAAAAACGGAAGTGAAGTAGCATCAAGCCAAGTGAGCGGAGGAGGTACTATTGATTTTGATGATTTTACAACTACAGAAAAAATAGCAATAGGCAGACAGTCATCCTCAAGTGGTTCACAAATTTACCATGATTATAAAATCGATGACGTAAGTATCTGGTCAAAAGCTTTATCATCTACCGAAGTATCCAACCTTTACAATAGCGGTAGTGGTTCAAGCCTAACAGGCAGTAGCGACCTAGAAGGTTGGTGGAAAATGGGAGACCATTCTGTAGTACCAATTACCCACTCAGGTACAGCAACAGTTTCAGTAGACGTTACAGCAAGTGCCAACGGAGACTTACTAGAACTACACTCAGAAATAGCTAGCATTGGCGTAACTATATTAGCAACCGCTAGCGGCACAGCTTCACAAACCCACTCAGGAACAGCCTCTTGCCAAGTCAACCTATCAGCGTCTGCTAGTGGAAGTGTATCGGCAGTATTCAACAGTTTTAGCGCAAGCTTTGACGGAACAGATGACTTAGTTGAGGTGGACGGTTTTAACGCCAACACATTAATCGGATTGGGTGAGCATACTGTTAGTCTCTGGGTAAAGTTCGATACTTTAAGTAATTTCGATTCGCTTCTTTACATGGGAGCATCGACTAATAATTCCGATTACCTTCAAATACGTTTAAGAGAGGTTAGTAGTCAGTTAAAGTATCAAGTGTCAGGCAGAAAAGGAGGTGGTGGAAACGCAACAGTCGAGGCAACTACAGCACCAACAACTGGGTCTTGGGTACACCTTGCTTACACCAGAACAGGGTCAGGCAATGCCGCAAAAGTTGACATATACGTAAACGGAAGCTTTGAGGCGACGAACACAAACGGAGAATTTGACGCACCTTTAGGCTCTTTAAGTTCAGGCTCAATGACTGTGATTAGTGGGTTTAGAACCTATACTGCTTATGGTATCGACGGAAAGATGGACGAAGTTGCTATTTGGGATTCAGCTTTATCAGCGTCAGAAATTACCAAAGTCTACAATAGTGGTGAACCGTTCGATCTGACGAGTAATGACGGTAACTACACTTCGTCCGCAGACCTGCAGGGGTACTGGCGTTTCGAGGACAACACGGTTAGTGGTAGTAATGGAACAATAGCTGACTCGTCTGGAAATAGCAGAACTGCGACTACAAAGAACGGAGTAACCTTTAGCACCGACGTTCCTGCTTACTCAAACAACTATAGTATAGCACTAGATGGTTCAAACGATTACGCACCTGTGGTTGGCTCATTGTCAGCTGGCACATATAATTTCCTAACATCCACGCTGACCTATAGTGCAAGTCTCTGGTTTAAGTTAGACGACCACACACAAAACAGTAGTCAGGTTCTGCTAGCGAACAACTACACAGGTAGTAATATAGGTATCCAGATTTGGTACGACAACCGCTCAGGAAAAGCGACCAAGGCAATTCGTGTTAATTCATGGGCGGGAAGCAGCGTCAGTACTAATACAGCAAATGCTATAACTGACAACAATTGGCATCACGTTCTAGTAACATCATCAGGAGCAAGCGGCACATTAACTGTTTATCTAGACGGTTCGTCGTTAACTACTGCCTCTTTAGGCTCCGTAAGTTCTACCGATCCTAACCAAGACCTAGCAATAGGCGGTAGGGTTATTAGTGGGTCCGTAAATTCACCGATAGACGGTAAGTTAGACGAGGTAGCTATATGGGATGTGGCTCTATCATCTTCGGACGTAACTGCAATTTATAACAGCGGTTCCCCCAACAACCTGAATACCTCTGGCTCCTACGACACAGATCGAAGTGGTGACCTTCAGGGGTACTGGAGATTTGAGGAAAACACAGGCACTTCTATTGCTGACAATAGTGGTAATGGCAACACAGCAACGCTGACCAATGGGCCAACATTTAGCACAGACACACCATCATGAGACAATACGTAATTCTAAACGCCACCGAAGCGGAAAGTATTAATTTCAATGACGTACTTGAAACGTCTTCCGAAACACTCCGTTGGAACAACGACAGCACCAAGACTTTCGTAAAATACGAAGGAGATACACCAGCATGGCTAGAAGGTAAGACTGCCTACACCAAGGCTGAGATGTTAACCATTTTAAACAATCCCGAAGGTGAGTGGTACACCGACCCCGAAGGACTTTAACAAACAACTATAATAACAGGAGACATAATCATGTCAGAAGCATCAGACTACGTCGAAAATCAGATTCTCGATTGTTACCTTAATCAAACAAACATTACAGCACCGACCAATATCTATTTAGGTCTGTTTACATCTGCACCAAGTGACGCAGGTGGTGGAACAGAAGTAAGTGGTAACGGATATTCCCGTGTTGAAATTACTGCTAAATTTAGCGCAGCAAGCGGAACAGGTGGCAGCCTTTCTAGCAATGCCGACATAACAGGCTTTACAGCATCTGGCGGCAATTGGGGAACAGTAACCAGTATAGGTATATTCGATGCCAGCACTAGCGGTAACTTATTATTCTATACTGCTTTAGACAGTTCTGCTGCCGTTAATGACGGTGACTCATTTCAAATCTCTAGTGGTAATCTTACAGTAACCGTAGCTTAATATTATTATGGAATCCTCAAGCGAGACAGCACAACACCTTTACACACAACTGGAGGCAAGTCGTGATCCTTTCTTGAGGAGAGGTAGAGAAGCCTCTGAGTTAACCATTCCATATGTATTACCACCTGACGGTCATTCTAGTTCAACGGAGTACAAAACTCCATTTCAAGGGGTAGGGGCAAGAGGAGTTAATAACTTAGCTAGTAAACTTTTGTTAGCTCTTCTTCCCCCGAATGCTCCCTTCTTTAGATTATCCATTGACAGTTATGAACTTGAAAAAGCAAGAGCAGAACTAGGAGAAACGGAAACCCAAGAGATTAAAACTCAACTTGAAAAAGCATTGGCAGAGATTGAAAGGTCTGTTATGCAAGAGGTTGAATCAGAAGCCTTTAGGGTTGGTGCTTTTGAAGCACTAAAGAATCTAATTGTTACAGGTAATGCTCTTGTATATCTACCTGATGAAGGTGGAATGAGAGTGTTCCGTCCTGATCGTTATGTTGTTAAACGTGATCCAATGGGAAACGTAACTCACATAGCCACTAAGGAAACTATTGCTCCATTTCTATTACCCGATAGTGTTAAAGATGCAGTATATAAAGACAGTAAGGATGATACCTGCGATCTTTATACTGCTGTAGTTCGTAAGGGTGATAAGTTTATGGTCTATCAGGATGTCAAAGGTATTCCTATTGATGAATCTTTTGGATCATACGCTATAGATAAATCACCATTTATTCCCCTACGTTACACAAGGATAGACGGAGAAAACTACGGAAGAGGGTTTGTAGAAGAATACTTAGGTGATCTTAAATCCCTTGAAAGTCTTACACAAGCTATCGTAGAAGGCTCTGCTGCTGCTGCTAAAGTTCTATTCCTAGTTAATCCTAACGGAACTACTAAAGCACGTACATTATCGGATAGTGCTAACGGAGCAATCGTTCAAGGAAATGCTGGAGACATTAGTGTACTACAGTTGCAAAAGTTTAATGACTTCCGTGTAGCTCAAGAAACAATGAGAGCTATACAAGAGCGACTAAGCAATGCATTTCTACTTAACAGTAGTGTAGTTAGGCAAGCTGAACGAGTAACTGCCGAAGAAATACGTATGCTTAGTCAGGAACTAGAGACTGCTCTTGGTGGACTGTATAGTATTCTTAGTCAAGAGTTTCAAATGCCGCTAGTTGAACGTCTAATGTCACGTATGCGGAAGAAAAACAGAATGCCTAAGCTTCCAAAGGACATCGTTAAACCTACTATTACCACAGGTGTAGAAGCACTTGGTAGGGGTAATGATCTTAATAAATTGGATATGTTTATAGCAGGAGCTAATCAGATTGTAGGTCCAGAAGCGGTACAACAGTATCTTAATGTTAGTGATTATTTTACTAGACGAGCGACTTCTCTTGGTATAGAAACTGAGGGACTAATTAAAACAGAGGAGGAAGTAGCGCAAGCAAGTCAACAAGCTCAAATGCAAGCTTTAGCGTCTCAATTAGGAGGACCAGCTATTAATGCAATGAGTCAACAAGCACTTGCCCAGCAAGAGTCTCCAGAACCAACTGAGGAATAACGATGGCAGAACTAACTACAGTAGAAATTAATGAACCTACACAAGGGGAGATTGAACCAGCTTCCGAAACAATAGAGGAACAATCACAACCAGAGCATATTGCTACAGACTCCCAAGAAGAAGGGGAAGTAGCAGAGGAACAATCCGAAGAAAGTTCTTCATTAAAACTTGGGCAAGGTGAACGTCCTGATGGATTACCTGATAAGTTTAACAGTATTGAAGACCTTGTTAATTCGTATCAGGAACTAGAAACTAAATTATCTCAGGGTAAAGAAGAAACAACTACTAACGAAAACGGTGAAGAAACTGTAGAGGTTAGTACATCTGAAGTTCTTACGTATGCATCTGAAGAGTTTCACGGAAACGGAGAGCTTTCTAAGGATACATATGAAACATTAGCTGAGTTCGGGATTAGTGAAGATATTGTTAATAGTTACATTGCTGGTCAACAAGCTCTCACCGCTCAACGAACAACAGAAATTAAAGGGGCGGCTAACGGTGAGTACGAACAGATGGGAGAGTGGGCAGTACAAAACCTACCACCTGACGAACTAGAAGCTTACAATAACGTAGTAGAAGGACTGGATATTAATGCTGCTAAGATGGCAGTTAGTGGTCTGTATGCTCGTTATAAATCAGGAACATCACAACCTAACCTTACTATGGGCAATACTAGCGGTGCTGGTGTAACTCCTTTCTCAGATATGCAAGCTGTAAGAGCAGCTATGAGTGATCCACGTTATAAATCAGGAGACAAAGCATATCACGCAGAGGTTGACAGAAGGCTTAAAGTAAGTAACTTTTAAACATCATGCAATTCGTACAATCAAATTGGGAAGGCATTGTCCTTATCCTTACATCAGCAGTAGCATTAGCTTCAGCAGTAGCCGCTCTAACTCCTACCCCAAAAGATGACGGCATCGTTAAAAAACTATATGCACTAATCGATACACTAGCAATAAACGTAGGTAAAGCTAAAGAAAAGTGAAGATAGTTATAGCTATCCTACAAAGTTTATTTAATGCACTATTTAAAAACGTAATTCGTGAAGTTAAAAAACCAGTCAAAGCTAAAGATGCTCCCATTAGTCCTGATCGTGAGCGTTTTCTTGAGCGGATGCGGCAACACGAGGGTAGTCTTTGTGGACTCTCACAGTCAGATTCTAAGAGTAGGTCCAAAGGTAAAAGGTAAAGTATACTTTTGGAACGGTGAAGAGTGGGAGTTATCAGCAAATAAAGTTGAATATCCCGAAGGACATCATATGGGTGCTTTAGAACCCGAAGAAGAATAGTCTTTTATAAAAAATGAAAAAGAAAATAACAAAAAGACAAGCCGACTCTTTAAAGAAACATTCAGCACATCACACTAAAAAACATATTTCTGAAATGAAAAAGCTTATGGAACAAGGTAAGACTTTTAGTAGGTCTCACAAAATAGCTATAAGTAAAGTCGGCAAATAGTCCTACTATATGAAGATTTTTAGTTAGTATTATTGGTTTGGTATTACCTATCATGCCCCTCATCAAGGTTTTGCTTTCTTTCCCTTGATGAGGGGTTTTATTTTTTTTTTTAATCGTAATTATACATTGAGTAGTAGAAGCCCACTACGGTGGACAACTTCCAGACGCTGGGTAGAAATTACAACTTAATAGTTAAACACATTCAAACATAGAAAGACCATATCATGGCAAACGGAGACACTACTCCATCACGGGTTGGCCTTAAACAAGGTGGCTCAGATAATCAAGAACTATTCCTTAAAAAGTTTAGTGGTGAGATTCTTACCACATTTGAGGAAAAGAACATCATGAAACCTCTGCACACAATCCGTACTATTAGTGACGGTAAGTCTGCTCAGTTTCCTGTAACTGGCGTTGCTTCTGCAAAGTACCACACCGTTGGTCAAAACATTGCAGATAGCGGTAATAGTTACCTATCGGACATTGCTAAAAGCGAAAAGATCATCAGCATCGACAAAGTTCTGTTGGCTTCTTCTTTCCTAGCTAACATCGATGACGTTATGAATCATTATGATATTCGTAGTGTCTATGCAAATGAGTTGGGCAACGCTCTCGCTAATCGTTTTGATACTGCTGTACTCAAGACCTTTATCGCAGCAGCTCGTTCAGCAGCTAATCTAACAGCAGGAAATGGTGGAGATCGTCTAGACGTTGGTCAAAACAAGTTCCTATCTGATACTAGTTATTCCGCTGGTGATGACTCAGATGCTGCTGGTGATCCTACTGGTGCGGAGCTTATTACCGCTCTCTTCAGTTCTGCTCAAAAGCTAGACGAAAACGATGTTCCTAGTGATGGTCGTTTCTGCGTTATTCGTCCCGAAGAGTACTACAAGCTAATTACTGGTGGTGCAACTTCTGGTATTAACGTAGCAAACAGCGCACTTAACACCGATGTTGGCGGACAAGGTTCTGTTGCTCAAGGTATCATTCCTCAAATTGCAGGAATTAACATCTTCAAGAGCAATCATGTTCCTTCCACAAACACTATCTCTGGTGATGATGACAATGCTGTTAATGATCCCTTCGGTGCTGGAAACGGCTACAACGGAGACTTCACTACCACATTGGGTATTGTTGGTCATTCTGCTGCTGTTGGTACGGTCAAGCTTCTTGATCTTGCTACCGAATCGGAATATCAGATTGAGCGTCAAGGTACGTTGTTCGTAGCTAAGTATGCAATGGGTCACGGAATCCTCCGTCCTGAGTGTGCTATCGAACTCATCAAGTAAATTCCTCCTATCGTTACCTCATGGGGGAGTAGGTTCTTATGAGCTTGCTCCCCCTCTGGTAACAAATACCTTTTAGAATTATGGCAAATCTCACGACAAAACTAGATGCAGTAAATACTATGTTAGGGGTTATCGGGGAACTGCCTGTTAACTCTTTAGGTAGCGGAAGTCAAAGATCAGCTAATGTGGTCCTTGCAGAAAACGTGTTAGATGAAACCAATAGAGAAATACAGAGTGAAGGGTTTCATTTTAATACAGAACATAAGTACACCCTACGTAAAGATGGGGTTACTAATCAAATTACATTACCTTTAAATACACTCAGGGTTGATACAGAAGTAGGTAAATATACTGATATTGATATAGTTCAAAGAGGAACATCCCTTTACGACCGTAAGAATCATACATCTACCTTTGATAAAGACCTTGAGGTATCGATTGTGTTTCTGTTAGAATTTGCTCAGATGCCAGAACAGTTCCGTAACTATGTTGCTATACGTGCTGGCAGGAAGTTTGCAGGTAGATTCTTAGCAAGCTCTGAAATACAAGGTCTAACTATTCGTGATGAAATCGAAGCAAAGGCTAGAGCTTTAGATAGTGATAGTGAAACAGCAGACCTTACGATATTTGATAACTATTCCGTTTATCGTGTACTAGATAGAAATAATGCCTCTACTAAATACTAGTGTTCCAAACCTTACTCAAGGTGTATCTCAGCAACCCAGTAATATACGTCATGCTGGACAGGCTGAAAGCCAAACCAATGCACTTAGTAGTGTTGTAGAGGGTTTAGTAAAACGTCCCAATAGTAGGTTAATTAAAAAGCTAAACGATTCCACTAACAATTTAGATGCTATAAGTAATAGTAGCTTTGTTGGGTTAATCGATAGAGGTTCAGAAAGTGAACGATTTGTAGTAGTTATACCTCCATCGTCTAATACAGTTGAAATGTGGAAGGTAGATGGAACAAGTGTAACAGTTACTAATAATTTATCAGGCAGTTACCTTAACGATAGCAATCCTAAAGATGCTATCAAAATGCTTACAGTAGCTGACACAACGTGGTTACTTAATAAAAATAAAACAGTAACAGCACTTACAGGTAACTCTGGAGCAGTCGCTAATAAAGCTTTAATATTTATTAAGCAAGCTGCTATAGATACTAAATATACAATTAAACTAAACGGAGCTACTTTTGAAGCTGAGATTACTAGTGGAACAGAAATAAAAAGTTCTGAAATATTGTCAGTATTAAAGTCTGGATCAAGTTTAAGCCACCTTACTTACTCAGGTACTGCTGGAGGTCTTGATGGAGTTGCTGGTTTAACTACTACTTTAGATGGTAACGTACTTCAAATATCACAAAGTTCAGCGTTTGTAGGGCTTTCCGTAACAGATGAGATAAGTGATACTGGTATAGGATTAGCATATAACGAAGTAGCAAACATTACCGATCTACCTTCTAAAGCTTTTAATGACTTTAAAATTAAAATTAAAGGAGACGTAGAGCTTTCGGAAGATGATTACTATGTTAACTTTACAGCAACTAACGGAACATCAGGTGAAGGTACATGGTTAGAAGCTATTGCGCCAAACGTAGCAACGACTTTACCTAACGATACACTTCCAGTAAGTCTAGTACCTAGCGGATCAAACTATATTCTTGATGAAATAACTTGGACAGATAGAGCAGCAGGAGACGATAATAGTAACCCTGCTCCATCTTTTGTGGGTAATACTATTAACGATATATTCTTCTTTAAAAATCGTTTAGGTCTACTTACTAAAGACAATGTAGTGTTAAGTGAATCAGGTGAATACTACAATTTCTTTAGGAATACCGTCATTAACCTGTTAGACTCTGCTGTTATTGATGTAGCAGTTGCTCACCAAGAGGTTAACGACCTGCATCATGCTGTACCTTTCCAAGAAAAACTGTTGTTAATGTCACCGACTTCACAGTTTGCGCTTAGAGGTAATGACCTACTTACTCCTAAAACCGTCAATATTAGTCCTGTAACGTCCTTTACCGCCAATCAGTACCCTGTACCCCTCTCTCTTGGTGGATTCGTTTACTTTGCGTTTTCTAGAGGAAACAGCCAAGGTGTACGAGAGTTTGCTGTAGATGATTTATCTTCTACCTATCATGCCAATGAGATTACAGAACACGTACCTAAATACATTCCTGATCGTATTGATAGAATTATTGGTAGTTCTTCCGAAAACGTATTGATTTGTACTACATCTGCTAGTCCTTACATCTTGTACGTTTATAAATACTTTTGGCAAAACAAAGACAAACTACAAAGCTCTTGGAGTAAGTTTACATTTAGACATGAGGTTATAGGTGGTAACTTTATAGATAGTAATCTGTATGTAGTTCTTACGGATACTACTAACACTTACCTAGAAAAGATTCCTTTTGAATCAGGTGTAGCAGACACCAACTACAACATTCTGTTAGATGATCGTATAGCTTCATCCGCTCTTACTGTATCCTATAGTGCTTCTACGTTAAAGACTACTATATCTAATATTCCATACGATCCAGTTAATGCAGTAGTCTATACTCAATCAGGAACACGTTACGTCCTAACTAGAGTAGATGCATCTTCTGCAACTGTTAACGTAGACCTTAGTAGTACAACCTTTTATCTCGGACATGAATACGAAATGGAGTATGAATTTTCCGATCAACTAATTAAACAACCAAGTGAAAGGGGTGGTAAATCAGTAAGTAATTTTACAAAACAAGTTATACGAAACATATCCCTTGAATACTCTGATACAGGTTCCTTTAACGTAGAGGTAACTCCAGAGTACAGGGACACATATACATACGAATACAGTCCTGTACAACTTGGTGCGGACTTTAACATAGGATCACTAACACCAGAAAGCGGAACATTTAGAGTTCCAGTACATAGTGAACCAGATAAGGTAACGATAAAAATAAAGTCATCATCTGCTCTTCCTGTAAAAATCTTGTCAGCAGAAGTAGAAAGCTTTATATCATCACGTTCAAAAAGATATGCCTGATGAGTTTTTGGATTTTAAACGAGTAGTCTATGATGACTGCTATATAAGATTAGCTTTGCCCATGCTTGATATGTGGCATCTTTATGAGAATTTAAGGATACCAGATATGCTAGAAGCTATAGGACTTGGTTATCATCCGTATGATGCTGTTGCTAGTTCCTTTAAGGAATCAAAGCAGTCCTATACAATAATGAGTGACCGTAAACTTGTATGTTCTTTTGGTGTATGTGATTCAGATTGTGATGATCTAGGTATCGTATGGATGCTTGGTACAGATCGTATACATAACATTCGAAACACTTTCCTAAGACATTCAAGAGAGTGGATTAAGAAATTAATGGGTAACTACAGAGGATTGGTAAATGTAGTTGGAACACAAAACACTACCTCAATGAGATGGTTAGAGTGGGTAGGTGCAGAGTTCCTAAGAGAAAAGCCACAAGGCTATAAAGAGTTTATAATATTTAACAAGGATATATAATATGTGTTTTCCTCCAATGTTAGCAGCAGTAGGAAATGCTGTTCTAGGTACGGCAGGTGCAGGAGTAACAGCGGCAAGTGTAGCGGCAGGGTCAGCAACATTAAGCGCAGTCGGTAGT
>Ga0160423_10004578_pt1 | contig 11359 bp, 21 predicted proteins | sample CRUFie14St8metaG_FD_108191 | JGI IMG/M metagenome (GOLD analysis project Ga0160423, IMG submission 108191) | Marine microbial communities from the Costa Rica Dome - CRUD Field 142mm St8 metaG | ecosystem: Environmental > Aquatic > Marine > Oceanic > Photic zone | place: Costa Rica: the Eastern... | reverse complement strand
TGGAAGAAATATCGTGGACAAGGGAAATAGAATTAACAAAAGGAGGCGTGTATCATGGAAACTTAAATACAAAAAACTGCTAAAAAAGCACAAGAAGTTGAGGGAGGAATACGAGTTTGTTCGCTTCCTCCCTTAACATTATAAAACGATTGCACCTATCACAAAACCAACAATAAAACAAACAATTTCAGTTCTGTAATAAAGTGATTTAGTCTTTAAATCCTCTTTCCATTTTTTAGTAATAAAAAGAGTTTTGCCAAATAAATTTATTATCATACATCTACCCCCGTTGCTATTTTAAGGTCTATGAATGTATCTGTCAAATTGTCTATGATACTTTCAAAATCAGACAAATCATCACTTACCATATAATGCTTGTTATTGTCTTTCCATTTAACTAAAGCATCTATGTTAAAGTTTAGTAGTTTAATAGCATTTTTAGTTTTTGTCTGTCTATCAAATGCTTGTGCCTTATTCTTACTATCTCTATAATCGTGGCCATCATCCCTTTGTGTCATTACTATCCTCCTTATCCTTGTAATGTTCTGTTATAAACTCATCTACTATTGACGAAGTAAAATCATTTATATCTGTTATTGTGTCGGTGTACCAAGTACCATCATCCCTTTGCATAGTTGTGGTAATAGCCCAACCCGTACATTTATGAGCCATGTTTAACCCTCCTCCTTTGCGACTTGTATTGTGTATTGATACAATCTTTTATCATTAAACAAAAATTGCCAATGACATGATCTATATTCACATCCTTGCCTAATTTATTTTTAACAATGTTATTTTGTGAAAAGTGATAATCAGCTTTGCCGTCTAATGCTATATTGATAACATCAACGTAATCTTTAATTAACACAATCTTGTATTTTTTAAGTTTCTTGTTTGCCCACTTCATATTAATCCTCCGTTCTAGGTAAAGCACTTATTAATAAAATAACGCCACCACTTGCAAGGATAAGTCCAAGCGTATGGTCTGCGTTATATGACATTAACCATCCTAGACCTGTGAGGGTTATACCCCCACAGATCAAAGCTATTCTACTACTAGCCATTGACGGCCTCTTTTGGTTCGTCAACGCCATCACCAATACCAAGCACATCAGCGTCATAACTCCACTCATCACGTGTAGCCACAAAGTTATGTTTTAGCATTGAACAAAAGGTAAGCATATGCCACACATAGATGTCATATGGCAATTCCCTAGTTTTGCAAAAGTTAAAAGATAAGTCCTGCCCCTCGTAGTCGGGTTTTATTTTAGGAAGTTTATGAAGCACAAAAGTTTCACAACTCCCATCTTTACCGCCATCAAAGACAATAAGACCATCTTTCAACGGATTAACGTCTTGCAACTTAATACGATCACCCGCTATGTCTTTCATTATGTTAAACTCTTTACAAACGCTAGACCACTCCGCATCTGTAAAAGGTGTAGGTTGTTTCCAATAGTTAGTATATCCCATTTTTATCCTCCTTTTTTAGTTTAGGTTGTTTTGAGATAAGTTTATTTACATCAACCATTTTAGCATGAATGTTAATAGGTTGACGTACTGCTTGACATAGGCAATCGTACACAGATTGGCCTGTGTACAATTTCCCTTTAATCCTCATCTTAATCATTTGACCAACTCCAATGTTTTGTTGATCTCTTTTTTAAGATAAGGCACGATTTCAGATTGCTTTGTAGGATAGAATATAGCTATATCTCTACCTGTCATCTTACAAAGATAATCTAAAATAGCTTCTAGTTTCATTATAGTTTTATCCATAATAAACCCCTTTCATAGTTAACTAAAGTTAATATTATAAACTTATTTACTTGTCAACTGCTTTAGGTTAGAATGTTCTCATTATGTCCAGAATGCTTACAGATCAACAAAAACGCTTTATTGAGTACTTTAGCCAAACAGGTAACGCAACTCAAAGCGCAATCAAGGCGGGTTATTCAGAAAAGACTGCTGAACAACAGGGCTACGAATTAAAAAACAAGCTCTCTAATGAAATTGATAGCGAAACTCGTAAGCTACTAGGATCAGCCGTACCAATGGCCGTAGACAAACTTAAACAACTCATAGAGGGCGACAAGATTAGCCCAAGTGTAAAACTAGGCGCAATCAACTCATTGCTTGATCGTACTGGGTATCAAACAACGCATAAGGTTGAGGATGTTACAGGTAAGAAAACAGACGAAGAACTGCGCCAAGAGTTAAATCATCTCTTATCAACTATCCACGTCATTAAGTCAGATGGCGGGGGTGGTGGTTCAATAAACTAGCCCTTATTCTGCATAAGCTACTCGTATAGACACATATTAAGGTCATGGCTACCATAACACCAGAACAGGTGTCAAAGGTACGTACAAGCGTTTATATGGCTTGACAAGTGTCCAACAATGCTACAGGAATGCTTATAGACGCACACACACACGGCTCACAGGCAAGGCCGTGGCGTGGTTGTTGCTGTCTTGTTCTTTACCTAAACAAGCTCTACACATTATTTACCTCCTACAAAATACACACAGGCGACAGCATACATACAGACAGACAGGTGCGATTGTGTGAGAAGGATGCGTGTGGAAGGGGGCTACCCCCCAAAACGCCCGTGCGTCTACTATACAATGGATTAATCCGTGTAGCGGTGGGTAATTTTACATATTAACTTATGTTAACAGGTAGAACATTTAGCAAATACGTGTTATTGTTGCTATTATGACTATATCTAGGTTTGATCCCCTTAATCTTGGCCAATATGAAGAAGCACCAGAATTATTACACTTTCAATGGATAGGTAAAAAATGTAAGAACAAGGTATACAGATATGCTTTAGTAGATATTATAGAACCTAGTGATATAGATGCAGAATTAAAACAAACAAAAACAGAAAAAAATTTATCACAAAAAGAAATAAAGGATAAATATATAAATGGGCGATAAAGCATGGAAAAAAAGAGAAAGAAATGTTGCAAAATATTTTAATGGTGAACGTAATGCATTATCTGGTGGTAATAGTAAAATAACTAGGGCAGATGTAATACATCCTAGATTATTTGTTGAATGTAAGTTAAGAAAGGTACATAGTGTAATTAAATTATGGGAGGACACAAATGAATTGGCTAAAAAAGAAGGTAAGACGGCTGTGGTCGCACTTTGTCAAAGTAATAGAAAAGGTAGTTGGCTTGTAATACATAGTGATGATTTGGATAAAATTATAGATGAACGAAGTCTTGCAAAGAGCAGTAGAGATAGCTAAAGAATTAGAACGCCGTAAGGCAACTAATAGGATGTTAGATTATGAACCTTATGAATATCAAAAAAAGTTTCATAACAACAAATCATCACAACGATTGTTGATGGCTGGAAACCGTGTCGGCAAGTCATTTTGTGGGGCTATGGAAATGGCGTACCATGTGTCGGGAAAATACCCAACGTGGTGGGAAGGCAGAAGATTTACTAGACCAATACGTGCTTGGGCTGGGGGAGTTTCTAACGAAACGACTAGGGATGTCTGTCAAAAAGAACTTGTCGGCCAACCAGACGATCCGTCAGCAAAAGGTACAGGTACAATACCATTAAATTTAATAGTAGATACTGTAAGAAAAGCAGGTGTACCTAATGCATTAAATAGTGTTGTAGTAAGACACGTTTCTGGTGGTAATTCTAGAATAGGATTTAAGGCATATGAAATGGGTAAAGAAAAATGGATGGGTGAAAGTATAGATGTTATATGGCTAGACGAAGAACCACCACCAAGTATTTACTCACAAGCATTGACTAGAACAGCAGACAAGGGTGGTATTGTATATATGACGTTTACACCAGAAAGCGGCATGACAGAAACAGTAGCACAATTTGTAAATAAATTAAAAGATGGACAAGCATTGTTTACAGCAACGTGGGATGATGCACCCCATATGACAAAAGAAGTTAGAAATCAAATACTACAAGCGTTGCCACCACATGAAAGAAAAATGCGTGAAAAAGGTATACCACAATTAGGATCTGGTTTAGTGTTTCCTATAAACGAAGAAGATATAATTTGTGATCCTATAGATATACCAATACATTGGCCTAGAATATGTGGTTTAGATTTTGGTTGGGATCACCCAACAGCATCAGTATGGACAGCATGGGATAGAGATAGTGATATTGTTTATATTTATGATAGTTATTCGTTACGTCAAGAAACTGTACCAGTACACGCATCAGCAATAAAATCTAGAGGTAAATGGATACCTGTAATATGGCCTATGGATGGTAGACAAGCAGATAAAGGTTCTGGTAAAAATTTAACAGAACAATACAGGCAAGAAGGTGTTAATATGACTAGAGAACATTTTAGTAATCCACCAAGTCAAGGCCAAAAAGAAGGTACAGGTGGTAACAGCGTAGAAGCTGGTGTTATGGAAATACTAACACGTATGCAGACAAAGAGATTGAAAATATTTAAAAATCAAGGTAAACTGTTGGAAGAACTACGTATGTATCATAGGAAAGATGGTAAGATTGTTCCAGCTAATGATGACGTAATATCTGCTATGAGATATTGTGTAATGTCATTAAGAAAAGCTAGAATAAAAAATACTGAACCTTTACAGATACGTTCTGATAGTGAGTTTAACATTTTTAAATAGGAAAGGTAAATATGGGCGGATTTGTAAGAGCAATAAGACGAGTTTTTAGCAGACCAAAACAAGTTGTTATTCAACAACCTGTACAACAACCTGCACCTGCACAAACTGCACCGCAAACAACACCAGATGCTAAAACTTCAAGTGCTATGGCGGCAAGTAATACTGGGGCATATGGTGGTCAAACAATTATGACAGGTTCTAGTGGTGTAGAGGAAGAAGCAAACGTGCAAAAAACTGTTTTAGGTGGCGGTACTACCAAAAAGAAAAAGAAAGCATAGTAATGGTAGAAGTCGTTACAAACGACAAATGGCGTTTACCTATAGGTGATTACCTAAAAGAAAGATGTTATATATCTGCTGATATTGGTGATAAATTTTCTTATATTGGATTTATAGAAGATGAAAAAATTTTAGGTGGTTTTCTTTTTACAGACTATGATGGCCATAATGTTTATGTCCATCTAGCATTAGAAACACCTAGATTATTTAGTAGAAAACATATAAAATATGTTTTTGACTATGGTTTTAACCAGTTAAAATGTGGCCGTATGACGGCAGTATGTAGAAACGGCTATGAACGTAATGAACGCATTTTATCTGGTACAGGATGGACAAAAGAAGGTATAGTAAGAAAAGTTATGAAAATTAAAAATGAGTTTGTTGATGCGGCAGTTTATGGAATGCTAAAAGACGAATGTAAATGGATTAGGAAATAATATGGGCGGAAAATCACAACCACAAATGCCACCACCAGTAGATCAATCAGTATACGACAGAACCGATAAAGCAGAAGCAGAAGCGGCGGCAGAAAAAGAAAAAATGCTTGGTTCAAAAAAGAAAGGTATGTACGGTACAATTCTAACAAGTGGTGAAGGTGTTGAAGATGATGCAGAAGTTGGTCAAACACTTTTAGGCGGTGGTGTTAAAAAAAATAAAAAATAATGGCTAATTACGAATATATAAAAAAAAGATTAGATAGACTTGGCCAAGAAAGAGGAACGTGGGAAGTCAACTGGCAAGAAATATTAGATTATGTTATGCCAAGAAAAGCAGACGTAGTTACATTAAGAACACGTGGTGAAAAAAGAACAGAAGTTTTATTTGATAGCACAGCTATAACAGCAAACAATTTATTAGCGGCAAGTTTACAAGGCACACTTACTTCACCGTCATTACCTTGGTTTAGTATAAAATTAAGAGATGAAGAATTAAACGAAAATCGTGATGTACAATTATGGTTAGAAGATACAGCACGTAGAATGTATGATACTTTTAACGAAACTAATTTTAATACAGAAGTACATGAGATGTATCTTGATTTATGTTCAATAGGTACAGCCGCATTATTTGTAGAAGAAGGTAGTAAAGGTTTTGATACAGACGGTATACATTTTAATTGTTTACATATTGCAGAATATTATATTCAAGAAAGTATAGATGGTAAAGTTGATACACTTTACAGAAAATATAAATTAACAGCAAGACAAGCAGTACAAGAATTTGGTTTTGATAATGTTGGTGAAAAAATACAAACAGCATCTAAAGAAAGACCAGATCATAAATTTAATTTTATACACGCAGTAGAACCAACAGCAGATTATGAAAGATCTACAGGTAAGTCTGCAACTAAATTAAAATTTCATTCGTGTCATGTATGCGAAGAAGATAAGATGGTTGTTAGAACAGGTGGTTACAATGAGTTTCCATATTTAGTACCTAGATGGTCTAAAGCAACAGGTGAAATATTTGGTAGATCACCAAGTTTTAATGCGTTACCAGATATTAAAACATTAAACAAAGCTGTAGAAATAGGATTAAAAGCATGGGCAAAAGCTATTGATCCACCGTTACTTGTACAAGATGATGGTGTTATAGGTAGAGTTAGAATGACACCTGCTGGTATTACAGTTATTAGAAATGATGGTGCTGTAAAACCTTTACAGATAGGAACAAACTGGCAGATTACAGATTTAAAAGAAAATCAATTACGTACTGCAATTAGACAAGCGTAGTATTCAGATCAATTACAATTACAAGAAGGCCCACAAATGACGGCAACAGAAGTACAAGTTAGATACGAATTAATGCAAAGACTTCTTGGCCCAACATTAGGTAGATTTCAAAGTGAGTTTTTAAATCCATTAATAGAACGTGTTTTTGGTATTATGTATCGTGCAGGTGCATTGATGCAAGAACCAGATATTATAAAAGGAACAAAAATAGATGTAGAATATTTAGGGCCTTTAGCACGTTCACAAAGAATGGAAGAAAGTGTAGCTATAGAAAGATTATATAGTTTAGCTATGAATATTGCACAAATAGATCCTGCTATTATGGATAATATTGACCATGACGAAGCTGTAAGATTACGTGGTAAATTATTAGGTGTACCTAAAACAGTATTACGTGGTAAAGATGATGTGGACAATATGAGAACAATGAGAGCAGAACAAGCACAAATGGCTCAAATGGCACAAGAACAACAAGCATTAGGTAAAGCACAAAAAGATCAAGCACAAGCGGCAAAAATACTTGCAGATCCAAATGTATCTGGTGGATTAGAAGATACAGTAAATGAAATGGGTATGGAAAATATAGCTGATGAATATGGACAAAGATCTTAAAAAAATAAAAACAGATTATAGAATTACTTTTGATACACCAGAAGGTAAAAGAGTGTTAGCTGATTTAACGTCAGCTTACTATCATAGATCATCTTATACAAAAGGTGATGCACATGAAACAGCGTTTCGTGAAGGACAACGAAGCGTAACAATCAGAATAATCAACTTACTAAAGGAGGATAAAGATGTCTGATGAACAAATGACCACAAACGACAATCCAGTACAAGAAAATAATACTGTACTTGGATCGGGAAGTGATAATCAAGATTGGAAATCAACACTACCTGATGAATTAAAAAATGATGCTACATTGCAAAATTTTAACAATGTAGAAGATCTTGCAAAAACTGTAGTACATCAACAAAAAAGATTAGGTAATACAATATCTATACCTAAAACTGATGAAGAATTAAATGATGTATATACAAAACTTGGTAGACCAGAAGACGCTTCTAAATATACAGTAAATATACCAGAAGATTATCAACCGTTCTTTGAACAAAGAAATCTTGAAGAATTTACTAACGTAGCACATAAGATTGGTTTAAGTGATAAACAAGTAGGCGCATTGTTAGAGTATCAAATGAATACTATAAAACATGAAGAAGAAAATGAACCTGCTGAAATATCAAGGCAAAAATCAGAAACAGAAAGTATACTAAAGCAAGAATGGGGTTACGACTACGATAAGAAAGTTGCCGCCGCAGATAGAGCATTAGCAGTATACGGTGATGATGAGTTAAAAGATCTTATTACTAATTCTACTGCTGGTAACAATCCTGCTGTTATAAGATTTTTTGCTAGATTAGGCCAAGAAGTAACAGAAGATATGGCACAAAATACACAAAACAATAGATTAAGTGTATCGCCGTTAGATGCTAAAGATGAAATTGCTAAAATTATGGCAGATAATACTCACCCTTACCATAAAGGTGATGAAACTGCTGTTGAAAAAGTTAGACAATTACATGAAAAAGCATATGGTAATTAGTTTAAAAGTGTTGTATAATTGCAACAACTGATTTCGCCCTTTTTTGGATAACGAAGCGTTAGCCGATATGGCTTAAAAATTAGGTTTCCCGTTAGGACAAAAACCGATTAAATTGGAATATAGTGTAACATAATGTGTGTTATGCTCTCTATTCTGTAACTTTTAATGGAGGAACGACTATGTCAGTTCAAATAACAACTGCTTTTGTAGAACAATACAAAAGTAATGTTTTTCATTTGGCGCAACAAAAAGGTTCAAAATTAAGAGATGCGGTTAGAACCGAAAGTATAGTAGGGAAATCACATTTCTTTGAAAGAATTGGATCAACTGCGGCTGTGAAAAGAACGTCTAGACACGCTGATACACCAAGAGTGGATACGCCACATTCTAGACGAAAAGTAACTATGGATGACTATGATTGGGCAGATCTTATTGACGATAGCGATAAAGTAAGAATGCTTATTTCACCACAATCCGAGTATGCAAAAGCTGGTGCATACGCTATGGGCAGAACAATGGATGACGTAATTATTGCGGCGGCTACTGGTAATGCTTTTGGCGGTGTTTCTGGAGGTTCAAGTATACCACTTCCAGCAGGACAAAAAATTGCACATGGATCAACTGGATTAACTATAGCTAAACTAATTACTGCAAAAGAAAAATTAGATGCGGCTAACGTAGATCCAGACGAAGCAAGAGTGTTAGTATGTTCAGCAAAACAGATTTCTGATTTGTTAGGCACAACACAAATTACTTCGGCTGATTTCAACAGCGTAAAGGCGTTAGTACAAGGCGATATTGATACTTTTATGGGTTTCAAGTTTATCAGAAGTGAAAGACTTGGCCTAGATAGTAACAGTAACAGACAAGTACTAGCATTCACTAACACATCTATGGGCTTGGCTCTTGGTAAAGATATTCAAACAAAAATATCTGAACGAGCAGACAAGAACTATAGTACACAAGTATATCTATGTATGACTATCGGTGCTACGAGAGTAGAAGATGAGAAAGTCATTGAGATTGCTTGTACAGAATAATAGAAGGGAAGGTTTATTATGGCTAGTGTAAAAGGAGTAAATTTTACCAAGAGAACAGCAGAACCAGTTGAAAAGGTTATTGCAAGTCAATCTCATGGTAGATTACGAGTACAGTATGATAGTTATGAAGCATCTTCTTTAGCTTCTGGTTCTGATATATCTGTTGCAAAATTACCTGCGGGTGCAATCGTGTATGACATTGTTGTACAGTTTGATGCTCTAGGTTCTGCAACGATAGCTGTCGGTGATAGTGCTGATGCGGATAGATACATAACTGCAACTTCGGTTTCTTCGGCTGGACAAATGTCTATGTCGCAAGAAGGCGCAATAGATGGTTTTGGTTACGAAAATACTGCTGAAACAGACATACTTTTAACTACTGGTAGTGCGGCTATTAGTGGTACAGTTAAGTGTGCTGTATTCTACAGTATGGACTAATACTTATAACTAACTTAAAAGGGGCGATATATATTGAATTATTGTCGCCCCTTTGATATATTTATATTATGGCTACAGAAGTATCAATTTGTTCAAATGCATTAAGAAGATTAGGTGATGATCCTATAACTTCATTAACAGATGATAGCGAAAGAGCCAGATTATGTAATTCATTTTATGCAGACACAAGAGATAGTGTATTAAGATCTCACCCATTCAATTTTTCAATAACAAGAACAACTTTAGCACAACTTTCAGACACACCTACGTATGGTTTTGCTTATCAATATGCATTACCAACAAATCCTTTTTGTTTACGTGTGTTAGAAATGGAAGAAAAAGATTACAAATTTAAAGTAGAAAATTTTGGAACACAAGGTAGAGTATTACTTACAGATCAAGGTACTGCTAACATTTTATATATAGCTAGAATTACAGATACAAACTTGTTTGACGCTATGTTTGTAGACGTATTAACTGCTAAATTAGCTGTAGATCTAGCATACCCTGTAACGAGTAGTATGGCAGTACAAAAACAAATGCAGGATTTATTTCAAAAAAAACTTTCTGAAGCACGTAGTATTGATGGACAAGAAGGATTTATGGATGATCTTGTTTCTGATACATTTACGGACTTTAGAAAATAATGGCAAGAGTACACCCTTTTCAAACTAATTTTACTGCTGGTGAATTAACACCCAAATTAGCAGGTCAAGTAGATTTTAAAAAATACAATAACGGTGTTGAGGAAATGCAAAATATGACAGTATTTCCACAAGGCGGTGCAACAAGAAGATATGGTAGTAGATTTGTTGCAGAAGTAAAAGATAGTAGTAAAGCTACAAGAATAATACCTTTTGAATTTAATATTACACAATCATATATTTTAGAATTAGGCCATCAATATATTAGATTTTATAAAGATAATGGTCAAATAACAAACGCATCAAAAAATATAACAGGTATAACACAAGCAAATCCTGCTGTAGTTACAGTATCATCTCACGGTTATACAAATGGTGATGATGTATGGATTAATAGTGTTGTAGGAATGACACAAGTAAATGGTAGAAGATTTAGAATAGCAAACGTAACAACAAATACTTTTGAATTACAAGGTGTAAATAGTACAAATTATACTGCATACGCTTCTGGTGGTACTGCGGCAGATGTTTTTGAAATAGCATCACCATATACAGAAAGTCAATTATACGAAATAGGATTTACACAATCAGCAGATGTTATGTATTTAGTACATGAAGATGTAGCACCAAGAAAATTATCTAGAACAGGTCATACAAGTTGGACTTTAACAGAAGTAGATTTTAAACGTGGCCCATATTTAGATCAAAACACAACAGGCACAACTATGACACCAAGTGGTACTTCTGGTAGTGTTACTATAACTGCATCTTCTAATACATTTGTATCTACAGACGTAGGAAGATTAATTAAATTTAATGGAGGTCATGCTAAAATTACAAACTTTTCTTCTGCAACACAAGTAACAGCAACTACAACAGATAATTTTAGTGGTACAGGGGGAACAGCAGATTGGTCATTAGGTACATTTACAAGCACAAAAGGTTTTCCTAGAGCAGTATCATTTTTTGAACAAAGATTAGT
>Ga0160423_10004576_pt1 | contig 11364 bp, 10 predicted proteins | sample CRUFie14St8metaG_FD_108191 | JGI IMG/M metagenome (GOLD analysis project Ga0160423, IMG submission 108191) | Marine microbial communities from the Costa Rica Dome - CRUD Field 142mm St8 metaG | ecosystem: Environmental > Aquatic > Marine > Oceanic > Photic zone | place: Costa Rica: the Eastern... | reverse complement strand
TTCCCATAAAATGAGAAGTTGTATTGAAAGAATCTGGATCTATGACAGAGAGGAGATTAATGACGAGGTGTTGTACTAGAAAAACCAATAAAAACAAACCGGAAAGGGCCATGATAACTTTCCGTCCTATTGATGATTTCCCAATACCTGAACTACTCATAAACTAAAATTTTTGTTGGAATAATTTATATTCCGTCCTACAAATTTACAACACAAATCGTTTATAACCCTAATCACCCGTTTGCAGTAGAATATGTGTTGATAAATTTAGATTATTAAAAACTGTTTAAAAAAGCCACAAACCATTATATTTACTAATACTTAGAGATTTTACCGTCTTTAAATTTAAAGAATTATCAATTTTTATTTAGACGCTTTCTAAACAAGAAAAAATGAACGTTAGATACGACAGCATTAATCCAGAACTATTTATCAAAAACAGAAAAAAACTTTGTAAACTACTTAAAAAGAATAGCTTAGCAATATTCCACTCCAACGACGAGATGCTTAGAAATGGAGACTGTTTTTTTCCGTTCAGACAAAATTCGGATTTATTGTATTTATGTGGAATTGATCAAGAACAATCGATTTTAGTACTGTTTCCAGACTGCCCAAACCCAATTTATCGAGAGGTGTTGTTTGTGAGAAAAACCAGTGAACAGATAAAAATTTGGGAGGGACCAAAATACAGTAAGCAAGAAGCCTCTCAAATATCTGGCATAAAAACCGTTTTTTGGTTAGAAAATTTCAATGGAATTTTAAAGCTTTTGACAAACGGCACCCAAAACATCTACGTCAATCAAAATGAACACGACAGAGTAAAATCTGATGTGGATTCAAGAAATTTGAGATTTACCCGAAAATTAAAAAATCAACTCCCCGCACACAACTTTGAACGCGTCACCCCGCTAGTCACCGGCCTAAGAGAAATAAAGTCTTCATTTGAAATTGACCTCATGAAGCAGGCTTGCAGTATTACTGAAAAGGGGTTCAGACGAATTCTAGATTTTATTAAACCTGGAGTATGGGAATATGAGATAGAAGCTGAAGTTACTCATGAGTTTATTAACAACAGGTCTAATGGACATGCTTACAGCCCTATATTCGCATCCGGCAAAAACGCATGCATTTTACATTACACGAATAATAATCAACAATGCAAAAACAACGATTTGATCTTAATGGATTTCGGAGCAGAATATGCTAACTATGCCTCTGACTTAACTCGAACAGTCCCCATTAATGGAAGATTTTCAAATCGACAAAAGGATATTTACAACGCTGTAAGAAAAGTAATGATTATGGCAACAGATATGCTCGTACCGGGAACTTTATTAGATGAATTTAATAAAGAAATCGGTAAACTAATAGAACATGAATTAATCCATTTAGGGCTCCTAACAAAAACAGAAGTTAAGAAACAGCCTTCCAAAAATCCTTTGTACAAAAAATACTTCCCTCATGGAACAGCTCATTTTTTAGGTATGGATGTTCACGATGTTGGAAACCGATACTCCCCTTTCAAACCAGGGATGGTTTTTACATGCGAACCAGGAATATATATACCAGAGGAAGGAATTGGGATTCGAATTGAAAACGACATCTTAATTACTGAAAACGGTCCGGTTGATTTAATGTCCTCTATTCCTATTGAAGCTGAAGAAATTGAAGATTTAATGAACCAACAATAAAGCAACATAATGAATTTACACGAACAGTTTGAGCAAGCAGTTGCTGAATCTAAGCAACTTCCAGAAAAACCTTCAAACGATATTTTATTGAGAATTTACAGCCTATACAAACAAGCTACTCAAGGGGATGTATCTGGTGAGAAACCAAGTGGTTTTGACTTTGTCAATCTAGCAAAGTATAATGCTTGGGGGAGCCTAAAAGGAAAAACATCAGAAGAGTCTATGCAAGAATATGTTGATTTAATTAACTCTCTAAAGTAAATGCTCCATATAATAACTACAAAGGGCTGTCAATCAGCCCCTTGTTATCTTCTACTTGTGCAGCGCGTATCCAAATGAAAACCCATACAACCAACCATCATTATCAGGAATAGCATATAAGTTAACAGGTATATTCATATTTCCTGCTTTAAAACTCTTACCTATTGCCCAAACCCATCCTGGTTGGAATTTGTAATCCCCTCTACTGTCTAACCGGTTGGAAAACACTCCATCATGATTAGGGTTTTCGGCCTCTGTTACCCAAGCATTTGATTCGTTCACATACCCTTTCTGAACTTGTTTCAAACGAAATATGGGGCCAAAACCTACTTCAAAACCATATTTTACACTTCTAAATCCATTTAGCAAAGAAATAGAAGGAATGGCCAGCTGCTGGTCTAACCCTGTTAGGGAAACGTTGGTTTGAAAAACAGCTTGTAATGCTCCTGTATACAAATACGATTTCTCATACTGATACCCAATAACAGCCATAGACGGATTCTTGTTGTACCCTCCGGGACCCGAACTCTGAAGTATATCACCATTCAACCCCGTAATATGTGACACACCAAACCGCGGTCCAGAAAGATTATACGGCTTTATTCTTGGCCCTTCAAGTTCTGCATTTTTTGCTTTGTCGAAATTAAAAACGACCAAATCATCCATGCGCACTTTTTTGTTAAAAAGCGACTTCACTGACATTTCCATAAACTTCCAAATATATTCTTCTTCGTATAAATATTCAGAATAATCACTTTCTACAACTTTATGAGTTAATGGATTTATTAGCCTTAAGTGTATAGACAACTTTTCACCTGTTAATTCTGCCGATCCGGTTAACGCATAAGTAACCTCCAACGCTTTACCTAGCTCCGAAATACACTTAACACCAAAACATTTCTTTCCTGGCTCTACGTTTGTTTCAACAAGTTCTGCAACCGAGTATTTATCAATCACATCCATCGTGTCCAATTTTCTTATTTCAGATGTTACCATTGATATATATTGACTCTCTTTATAGTTTGATCCAATAACATCAAAGTTTATGATTGCAATTGTTTCCTTCGCCATCATTGTCATTTGGGTTAAAATGAATAATCCAATCAGCCCCAATTTTAATCTTACCTTTTTCATTTTCTATCGTTTTTAAATTTGTCATAGACTCTTTTAGTCGTTTCTTTTTTCAAAGTTGAAGCAATTAGAAGCTGAATTAGAATTGAAAAACGAACCAGTTTTTTAATAATTTGCAAAAAACGCAAATTTATATCCTCGAGGAATAGCTAATATTTTTTTCAATTCGTCAGATTTACAGTATAAGATTAGTGATTGTAATGTTTTTAATAATTCTATCATCCCCTGCTTAAGAAAAAACGGAAACAGTTGAAGATAAAGTTGTTGGTTATATTAGCACCTTAAAAAGCTTTCAATGTTTCAACCAACTTGTTGTTGCACTTGAGGAATACGCAGGAAAGAGAAATTGGCTTGAGTCAATTCCCCAAACTTCAACAAGTGTTTCAGGATTTGCAATTGGAAATGGTTTTTTCAATGGAAATAAATCTTATTACGACATTAATTTACTTTACGCCAATCATAAAACATATGCAAATGGATTCTCCAGTTACGCTTACTCATCGATAGAATTTAGAATTAGAAACTTTGGATTAGGGTTTGATTACTTAATTGCAAGTAAATGTTTATTCCGTCAAATATATTTATGAAGCGGAATAAAGTATTCTCTCCTATCTTTTTATTGATTATCTCAATTTAATTTTGGTTGGCCTGTCAAGGACAACTACATTAGCCTATCTCCAAAATTAGAGTACATCCCACGGTATCTAAAAAGAAGGTTTTTTATTGGATCTCAACTTAAACTTCCTTTACATCAAATAAATCTATTAGACTTAAAAGAAAAAATGAGAACTGTAAACACCCGCTCATACTTGTGGGCTTGTAGTTTTGATGTTTTAATAAAAGTATGCTTATTATGAACAAAAACTCATCATCTTATCCGAATTGTACTACCTATGCATTGTGTTTTCTTCATGCTGTAAAGAACAGTTATTTTTTGAAGTTTCATACAATCAAACTGAGGCAGACAGACAAAACGGTAAACATTTTCAGACATTTGTTATTTCAGCTTTGGACCCCGTTGAAGAATCTGGATTTTTGAATGGGGGAATTACAAAACTTCAAGGGTTTAAATCTATTTATGCTATGCAACCATGTACTGATGATGTTTACGCTTTTAAAAAAGTCATTACTTCAATAGAAATGACCAGTAACGACGATTTTGACAGCTTGTTCACGGCTGAATCTGTTTTAAACAACTTATTCGAGACAAGGCTTACAGATAACGATAGTGATGGCTTTTCTGAAAACAACAACTCAACAATAATGAAAACACTTGCCTATAATAAATTGAAAACCCTTTACGACTCAAAAAAATTGCACGATTTGTATTTCAAATATGAGTTTGACAATGGGAAAATACACAGGGATACTCTATTTAACCAAGCACTAAACTGATTATTAACACAAGAAAACTTGCTATAATTATACCAACTACGATAATTTGACCAAGTATGCCCATTGATCTCAAAACAGGAATCTCACTCATAAGTTTTTGAAAACTCACAATCCCTGAAGAACTGGTTGGAACTATATCTCTCATGGGAACTATATCGTGCATTGCCAATAACACATATGCATCGTAAGCCTGTGTTTTTTTTGTATACAGTCTAATGCCTCCGGTTATTGTATTCACAAAAGATTCATAATAATTAAATCGGGTAGAATACGAATTGTTTATATGAGCGAAATAACCGTAACTTTCTAATAGAACTTTAGCTTGTTCCGCCTGAATATCTGAATTAAAAGTCCAGAGCAATTCCATTCCCTCCTCATGCTTTTCGATTTTCGACATCACTATGTAATTGGTACGTCAGGATATAAGAAATCATTGTAAGGATATCGCCTTATGTGTTGTTCTCTAATTTTGGAATAAAGAGTCGTCTTAAACTCACTCCAATTGGTTTTCTTACGAACTGACAGGAAAATACATGTAACATGATCCTCTTTTGCCATCCAAGTCTCTCTTAACTCTTTTAAAGAATAATTTTCTGCGGTTTTAGGTGTTAAGTCATCTTCCTCTTTTTCAATATATTGATAAGAGTCAATCTTATTAAAAACGAGAAGAGTTGGTTTATTGGAAGAGTCAATCTCTTTGATTGTTTCATTTACCACTCGTATTTGATCTTCAAAATTAGGGTGTGAAATGTCTACTACATGAATAAGCAAATCGGATTCTCTAACTTCATCTAAAGTTGATTTAAAAGACTCAACCAACCCATGGGGCAGTTTTCGAATAAAACCAACTGTATCCGAAAGTAAAAAAGGCAAATTGCCAACAACTACTTTTCGCACGGTCGTATCAAGAGTAGCAAAAAGTTTGTTTTCTGCCAGGACATCACTTTTTCCAAGAGCGTTCATAATGGTAGACTTACCAACATTGGTATACCCAATTAATGCGGCTCGGATCATTTTTTCTCGGTTTCCTCTTTGAGTAGATTTTTGCTTATCAATTTTGCTAAGCCGTTTTCTCAAAAGAGCCATACGATCTCTAGCAATACGACGATCTGTTTCAATCTCTGTCTCTCCCGGACCTCGCATTCCAACCCCTCCTTTTTGACGAGATAAGTGAGTCCACATATTTGTTAGTCTTGGCAACAAATATTGATACTGGGCCAGCTCAACCTGTGTTTTAGCATGAGCGGTTTGTGCTCTTGATGCAAATATGTCCAGTATAAGGTTATTACGGTCAAGGATTTTACACTCCAATGAGGCCTCAATATTTCTTAGTTGTGAAGGGCTTAACTCATCATCAAAAATTACCGTCCCAACACAGTTTGTGACAATATATTCACTTACCTCCTCTAGCTTTCCTTTTCCAACAAAAGTTTTTGGGTGGGGGCGCTCTAATTTCTGAACAAATCTTTTTTCAACAACTACTCCAGCAGTATCTGCTAAAAAAGCAAGTTCATCTAGATATTCTTTTACCTGATCAGCAGATTGATTTTGAGATATTACACCAACTAGAACTGCTTTTTCAATTTCTTTTTCTATTAAATCATAAATCTTATTTGGCCCCTTCTGATCACCCATTTTTTCAAAATCGTGTTTTATTTGCTTGGATTACTGTAAAGGTAAATATACAAAAGCATTTAATTAACAATTGAGTTTTATCTATGATGAGCTTAATGTTATTTAAAGTATTAAAAATATCTTTGAAAGATGTTGAATAAAAAGTGGTTATTAAAACAAAAACCCAACACTGAGGTTGTCAGTCAGCTTCAACAAGAATTAGGTATTCATGAATGCATTTGTAAACTGTTGGTTCAACGAAATATTGATTCATTTGATAAGGCCAAGCGATTTTTTAGACCAACTAAAAATCAGGTTCACAACCCTATCCTGATGAAAAATATGCGAACTGCTGTTCAAAGAATTAAAACTGCAATTGATCAAAATGAAAAAATATTAATCTACGGAGATTATGATGTAGACGGAACCACAGCTGTTGCCATGGTTTACTCATTCTTTAAAGAATATTACGAAAACATCAGCTATTATATTCCAGATAGATATCCAGAAGGATACGGTATTTCTTTTCAAAGCATTGATTATGCAAACGAAAATAATATCAAACTAATAATTGCTCTGGATTGCGGAATAAAAGCAGTGAACGAGGTTAATTACGCCAAGAAAAAAAAGATTGATTACATAATTTGTGATCATCATTTACCTGGTCAAACTATTCCCAATGGAATTGTTCTTAACCCGAAACAAGAAGAATGTCCGTACCCTTTTAAGGAACTTTCAGGAGCAGGCGTAGGATTCAAACTACTTCAAGCTTTTTGTGAACTAAACAACATATGTGCACAAAAAGCAGACAAATACCTTGACTTACTTGCAATTTCAATAGGCGCAGATATGGTCCCTTTGATTGAAGAAAATAGAGTACTGGCTCAATATGGAATAGAAAAACTAAATCAAGAACCTACTTTAGGAATAAAAGCAATTATAAAAAATGCAAAAATTGAGCGCCATTTAAATATGCGCGATATTGGATTTTCAATTGGACCACGAATTAATGCCGCGGGCAGGATATCCCATGCCAAAAAAGCTGTTGAACTTCTAATAGCTACCTCTGAAAATGCTGCAAAAGAAATTAGTGAAGAGGTAAACCTAAATAATATCGACCGAAGATTGTTGGATAAAAAAACAACAAAAGAAGCGCTTTCTGTTTTGTTGTCAGACAATTCTCACCAAAGTAAAAAATCTACTGTGGTGTTTAGTGAAAAATGGCATAAAGGAGTTTTAGGTATAGTTTGTAATCGAATTCAAGATTATTACTATCGACCAACAATTGTACTCACAAAAAGCGGTGATAATTATACAGGCTCAGCTCGATCAGTTAAGGGATTTAATATATATAAAGCTATATCCTCATCTTCAGAAGTATTAGAAACCTTTGGAGGACATGAATATGCCGCAGGATTAACCGTTAAACCGCAAAACCTTGAAGTATTCAAGAGGAAATTTGAAAAAGTAGTTAAAGAAACCATTCAAGACGACCTTCTTTCACCAACATTAGAAATCGACACTGAGCTCCAAATCAATCAAATACAAAAAGGCTTTTTTAAACTATTGAACCAGTTTGAGCCTTTTGGAATTGGGAACGAACAACCTATATTCAAATGCGTTAATGTTATAGCCGTTAAAGGAACTTTAAAAGTTGTGGGTAAAGACCATTTAAAAATGGAAATAATGGAAGTTAACAATCCTAAATTAAGAGTCAGTGCAATAGCCTTCAATCAAATAAAACATTTTGATTACATCTCAAAAGGATTTTCCTTTGATATCTGCTATTCCTTAGAGACTAATGAGTGGCAAGGAATCCAAACACTTCAAGCCAACATAAAGGATATTCAAATATCTAATTAAAAATGAATTACTTCGTGTAAATAATCTCAGAAACTCCCTCAATTTTACCCAAAATTCTGAATTCTGTTCTACGGTTCATCTGTCTACCTTCAGGATAATCAGAGCCATCCTTATTTTCATTGGGAGCTATGGGTTGGCTTTCTCCATAACCTTTGGCAACAAGTCTTTTACGTGGAATTCCTTTTCCAACCAAATAATTAACCACCGACTGCGCTCTCTGTTGCGATAATCTTTGATTGTAAGCATCACTCCCTCGTGAGTCCGTATGAGAGCCGATTTCAATTTTTATATCAGGATTATCCGTCAGTATCTTCAGCATTGTCGTGTCTATAACTGTTTTTGAACTATCCAAAAGAGTAAATTTATCATATTCGTAATATATGTTTTTCACAACAACAGGCTTGATGGAGAATCTCTTCATGTAGAAATCCTTTTCTATTGTATCCGATTTTTCGATGTTTTTTGTAGAAATGGCAAATGTTTGCAGGAAGAAGTTCTCAGCATTGGCCTTTAGCTCGTACTCTTTATCTTTCTCGAGTTCAAAGAAGTAGTCTCCGTTTTCATCGGGTAAAATAGATTTAATTACAATTTCTTCTCCATCCAATGAGTCATCCAATAAAACCAGAGATAATGTAATTGAACTTGTAATTGCTGTATCTATGTCTTTTTTTGCTTCAATCAATTCATAGGTTATACCTCTTAAACCTATTCGAACAAAATGATTGTATTTGTAGTAATAAATATCGTCACAGCAAGTTGGATTTTTTAAGGACACAGAACCCTTTCTGTTGGAAACAAAATATCCTCCATCACCGGCTTTTTCTTTTGAAAAATACAATTCATCCACCCCAGTATTAATAGGATAACCAATGTTTTTCGGTTGAGACCAATCTTTTAATTCCCCTACTGTTTTGAAAATATCAAACCCACCTAATCCAGGCCATCCCTCTGAGCTGAAATACATTGTTTTATTGTCAATATTGTACCGCGGAGACATTTCATCTAACGTGGTATTTATTTTACTCCCTCCGTTTTTTGGTGATTTCCATTCATTCTTTTTTGCATCAAATTCCGAAAACCATATATCCCATCCGCCTCTTGAACCTTGAACTCTGTTGGAAACAAAATAGAGTAAAGGAACTTGCTTTTTAAAGTGATATCCCATGGATGGCTGGGTTGAATGAAAATTCTTTGCGTTAATTTCATCATTCATTTTTATTGGCTCACTCCATGTCTCTCCATCTTCTCGATTTGAATAGTAGAGATGAAAGATTAACTGACCTCTTGCGTTTCGAATCCCTCTTGAAAAGTAAAATTTTGAACTATCTTGATTAAAACACCCGTTACCATTTTCAGTACCTTCAACGTTAAACCACCCTTGCGCATATTCATCTAGCATTACCCATGTTGAATCGTTCTCTTTTTTCGCAACGTAAAATTTTCTGTGAGGGACGACTGAAACAGAGTCATCAGCATTCACATACACTACCGTATCCGACCTTAGTGAGGCGTACAACAATAACGAATCATTCAGAGGCAAGGGAGACATTTCAACATGAGACTTATTTATGGATGTATCCGGGTGGTGTACTCGAATATTGAGAGTGTCCTCTAATATTTTTGGTGCAAACTCACATGATGCAACAAAAAGTTTTACCATTTTTCTGTAATATGAGGAGTCGGATGCGTCTTTGTATACTTTTTTAAACTCAAGGAAATTTTCTTTTGCTTTTTCATACTTCCCATTCATCATTTGCATTTGAGCAAGATAAAACTGGGATTTTGGGTATTTTTTAGGTTTTGCCTGAAAAACAAGCATGTACAATTTTTCCGACTTCATATAATCTCTTGAGAGCCTGTATGCTTCGGCTAATTTATATTGATATTTTACATGAAGGCTTTGAAGTCGACCAACAAAAAGTCCTTTCTTTTGAATTAACGTATCATTATCCAACAAAAACTTATAATAATATGCTGTTGCTCCGAAAAAATCTCCCTTTTTAAATGCCTTATCTCCCGCCTTTCTAATTACCTTAGTTTTGGAATTGTAAATCTTTTCATCAACTTGGGCGTTGGTGAAGAGGCTAAAAAAAATAGCCAGAAAAAACACGAATCTTTTAATATCTGTCACAAGGAACATTGTATATTTTTGGTTCACTACTTTGCGCAATATAAATCACCGATAATTCAAATGCACCTCTGTAGTGTGTTATCGATGAAAGGTTTGAAATATTTATATCATAACTAATCCCCACTTGCCACTCTTCTCTATTGGCACCAATGATTAAATTGGTAGCATCATAATTTCTACTAAACCCATCTCTGTAGTTTATGCCCGCAAAAACTGCATCAATTTTCGCTTTATTTTGATTCATTTTCATCTTTCCAATAGCGCCTATTACCATGTCTTGGGCTTTATTCTGGTATGAATAAAGGAGGTTGGGTGAGACTACATATTTAGAACTCAGCTTATAATTTAGTCGAATATTATACGCGTGCCTTATTTCAAGATTTTCTGAATTGTTGAAAAAACTTTCTTTTGGCGTATTCAAATGAAAAAAAGCAACACCTACTTCTGGAAAAAGCTTGTCGGTTAGTTGTCTTGCCCAACCAAAACCAAAATTCAAATCGAACAAATACTCATTGGTATTGGTAAAACTTTCCATATTACCCATTCCTGTTTGATTACTAAATTCACCAAGATTATTATCCCACTGAACCGGATATGAATATTTATTTGGATCCATCCCTTTGTGCAACAAACCTGCTTGAACGCCCCAACTAAAATAATTCCCCTTGAAGAGCTTATTGTAACCTCCTGAGAACATTAATTTGTTTTGCATCAGATTACCAATCGAAGAACGGTCATTTGCAAACTGCAGTCCAGCACTTAATTCCTGACCTCGAACAGTAAACACTCTATCATAGCTCAACCCTGAAGTCCTATATTGTTTATTCATGATAGACCCCCACTGTGATCTAAAATTTCCTGCAATTCTATAATCTCCATTAAAACGCCCTGTTTCCCCAGGATTTAAGTTTAACGGAGAAAACATCCACTGCGTGAAATGAATGTCCTGAGCCTTTGAAACAACGGTAAATAAAAGCAATATGAAAAATAGTCTTTTTACCATAAATAACGTCTTCCTGTTTTCATAATCATCAACATACGATTCAGCTGACCTCTAGTAAAGTATTGTTCACAAGTTGGTGTGTAATAACTCATGATGTTACACACTGGTGGCTCATAATACAACCCTGTTGCGGGATCTACTATCTGAGGACTTAAGTGGCAGTTTTCGTCGTTATCACCATCTGGATCAGCTTGAGTATCGCATACCAAATCTCCAGTGGTTGCACAATCCGTACCCGTTGGACTTTCTTCCCCATTAGCAGCCGTTTCAAAAGT
>Ga0160423_10004575_pt1 | contig 11365 bp, 8 predicted proteins | sample CRUFie14St8metaG_FD_108191 | JGI IMG/M metagenome (GOLD analysis project Ga0160423, IMG submission 108191) | Marine microbial communities from the Costa Rica Dome - CRUD Field 142mm St8 metaG | ecosystem: Environmental > Aquatic > Marine > Oceanic > Photic zone | place: Costa Rica: the Eastern... | reverse complement strand
TACATCATGAGGATCATAGTCATATACTTCAAAATGACCTGTTGATGTATCAGCTTTAACACTAAAAGTAATTCCGTCCATTCCGTATCTATTTTTCATTACATGAAACCTTCCAGTTCCATTTACCTTATCTTCTTTTCTTCTAGATAGAGATATACAAACATCTGTAATCATAAGTTTGTCATATGATCCAGCTGCTTTATCCCCCTCTACAATTGCATCGTTTGCTCCTGCTCGATTAACTTGTGAAACACTCCAAATAGGAATATCTAACTCCCTAGCAAGTCCTTTTGTGCTAGTATAAATATCGTCAATCTCACTCTTACGATCAACTGTTCTTTTTTTAGTGCCTAATAGATCAACATAATCTATTATAATTAAATCAGGTTTAACACCTGTGTCTGTAACTTTTTTAATGTGAGACTCTATTGTTGAAACTGTGGCTTTACCAGTAGGAAATTCTTTTATAATTAAGTTTCCTGGTACTTTACCTATTACATCCTCAACTTTTTCTCTATTATTGGTAATTTTATCAACAGGTATTTTTGTAAAAAAAGCATCATAACGTCTTCCAACATATTGTTCACCTAATTCTAAAGTATAATGTAAAACATTATAACCTGCTCTTACTGCAAATCCACCTAATGCTACTAGTGACCAAGATTTACCGCCTCCTGGATTACCAAATATAAGACCAAAATCTCCATTTCCCAGTCCCCCTTGTAATAAATCGTTGATTCTTTCCCAAGGTGTGGAAACAGTAGTTCTGTGATCTTCTCTATACCTGGATTCAATATCTTTTTTATATTCATGTCCTATATTTTTATCCTGTCCTGCTTTTAAAGCATTACCTATTAGATTTTTTATAGAATCATAATCACCCATTTTTAATAAATCTACACTATTTAATAATGCTTTTTTTAGTTGTTGGTTTTTACAAAATGCTGAAAATTCATTTTGAACATAGTCAACATCATCTTCAGTTACTTTATAAGCTAAACCTAGTTCGGTTTTAATACCTAAAGCTAATACTTCATTTTCTATTTTTTGGAGTTCTATTTTTAAAACATCCATAGAAGGTGTAGTATGGTATGTGTCGTAATATTTTAAAATTTCTGATATTATCCATTTATGAGACTGATTATCAAAATAATCCTCACTAAGAATATCATGGATATTTGTTAAAAAATCTTTATGATTTAACAAGGATGATAATACCCTTACTTGAAAATGAGGACCGTATTGATTTAAGTTCTTTAATGTCATATAACTAATTTTGCAAAAACGTCTTTTACCCAGAAATCTACATTTCTAATCATTCCACCTAATTGATCTTGATGATACATGGCTACGAATTGATCAGGAATATAATTTAATTCTTTTGAATTAACAACCTCTTTTAAATATTCTTTATCTCTTTCATCAATCATTGGGTTTGATAGATCCATTACTTTATAATTTTTTTCTAATTCATCTATTCCTTGTACTATACGAGCATATACAACATGTTCTTTAAATTTTGATTCTGATATTTGAACTATATCTTTTAATGTTAAACTTGAATTTTGTAATTCAGGAAATTTTTTCATTAATCCTTTTTCTCCTAATCCTTTAACACCTCTAATTTTATCAGAATTATCACCTAAAAGTGTTTTATATAATATAAAATTTTTAGGAGACATTTTATACTTGTCATAAACTGTTTGTTTAGTGTAGTATTCTTTTTCCATTGGTCTGTATAAGAATACATTATCACTTACTAATTGAATAAAATCTTTATCACTTGATACTATAAATGCTTTATCTTTTTTATCTTTAGGTAAAATTCTACTTAAATGAGCAATAATATCATCTGCTTCTACTTTATCAATTGAAACTGTTTTAACTGGTAATGTCTTTAAATATTGTATTATTCTAACAATTTGGTCTACTTTTGAATCATCTTCTTCCTCATGATTATCAAATACTTCCCAATTTGTAATACGTTGTAAATCTCTACCTGATTTATATTCTGGGACTATATTTTTTCTATTATTAGATGATCCCACACCATCAAATACTACATACACTTGAGTAGGGTCTATTCTTCTAATTTCTGCTCCTAATGATCTAAAAAATCCACCTAAACCACCAATGTGCACTCCATCAGGGTTTACCATATTCATCATAGCGAAATTTCTAAAAAATAAATTTAATCCATCTATTAATAAAAATCGTTCACCAGAGGCAGTCTCTTTTCCGTCTTCTTGGACACTATCCAAGAGTTTTAATAATTCTTTATGTTTCATAATCTATTCGGGTTCTTCAGTGTGTGATGTAATATCTTCATAGTTTTGGTCTTCCTCTACTATTTTGAAATCTACACCTCCTAAAATATCCTTCCACGCTTGAGCATTAGCTTCCTTATAAGATTTTAATGACTTATCGTTGTCTAAAATAAAACCATGAGGTGTCATTACTATTCTACCTCTTGTTGTAACTCCATTAATGTGATTTTTATCAATTTGTACATTAACACGTTTAGCAAATTCTACTTGTTTACCATCTTTAATTGCTTTAATTTTAGATGTACCTGCAGACATTATATTACCAAATGTAACTACAAATGTAGAATCAAACCACATTGCATATCCTCCTTTATTCATTAATTTTGGTTGACCCATTGGAGATTCTGGTTTTAATGTCCATACTTTATTAATACACACTAGTGTATTTGTATAAGGTGATGATTCTTTTCTTGATAATGTAATTCTCTGATTAACATTATTTCCAAATTGAGTTGACATTGCACCTGCATTCCATTCATTATTATTTTTATTTGATTTTATAGACATTTCACAAGGAACTGATCCTATAGAATCCCATAAGAATAATAAATCATAAGGTAAATTACCTTTTTTCTGCTCGTCAATTAAATCTAAAATAAATCCTGCTACATCTTCAATTGAATTAATAGTTTCTCTATCAACATAAATAAAATTACCTGTGTAATCTAATATTTCACCTGTTTCTTTATCTACTTCTTCATTAACTTCTAACCCCATTTGAATAGCATGCTCCCAATTCCATTTCATTTCAGTAATAATGAAGACAGGCAGTATCCCTCTTTTTTGAGCGGATACTGCTGCTTCTAACAAGGCTGTTGTTTTACCAGTGTCGGAGTGTCCTCTGAGTAAAACTATATGTCCTTGCGGTATTCCTGGAACTGAGGTTACTTCTTGATAAGCGTCGGAGAGAGGGATCCAGGATTGTTCTTTAAATTTTGCTTTAGAAATAAGGCCTTTCTTACTTTTAAAATTATCTAAATTAAAATTTGACCTTATTTCAGTAGCTACGGCTGCTGAGATTGATTTTTTTCTTGGCATATAACTTTATTAAAATGGTAAACCATCATCTTCTTTCTTGTCGTTAAACATATTATCAAATTGCTCTGATTTTGATTTAACTTTTAATGAGTAATTTGATTTTGTTTCTTCTTTTTTCTCACCATCAAATCCTACTGCTGGTTCAGAAGAAATTGACCCTTCACCTTCACCTTCTGGTGTTAACCATTCTTGTAAGGCATTTTTCATTTCATCATAAGATAGTGGTTTGAAGATTTTCATTGGATCTACTTGATTATCAAGTAATTCAGCAACTGTATCTTGATTATCTGCTAATGGTGTAGTTTTTAATGAAGGTCCAATTGTTGTTTTATTATAAGGTGTACCTGTAGATTCAGGTCCTACTGTTGTTAATTTAATATCTCTACCATTCACAATATCAGTATAATCACCTATTTCTTCATCATAAGCCATATTTAAGAAAGCATCATATACTTCTTTCCCAAATTGCCATAGTTTAACACCTTCAGCTTCTTCACCTCTAATAACAACAGGGGCAAATGTTCTTGTTTTTGCTTCTAGTTTTTTAGCTAATCTCCAATTTTCTCTATCTGATGAATCACGTAATAATTTAACGTATTCTACAATTGGATCTTTATCACCCCAATTTGTTGGTGATGCCATTACTTTTTTACCAATTCCATAGTAAAATTTCATTTCTGTGAATGGAAATTCCTTATTAAATTTTGAAGGAACTACTCTAATTACTTGTTTACCTACTGATGGTTTCCAGAATAATTGTTTTCTTTCTCCACCTTGGGAGTTTGATGACTGCTTATTTAAAGAGTCTAATTTTTGTTTAATGATATCTAAATTCATAATTTATAACTTTTGACTTTAATATAATAACTAAATTCCAATAATCCAAATTATAGTTCAATAATTTTATGGATTTTTGTTTTTAATTGCTTTAACTCGTCATGTTGAGTTAATAAAATTGTATTTCTGTAATGTTTCCAATTTATTGGAAATTTTGTATCAACAATTCCATTATTTAACTGTTTAATTAACTCATTAAGGGCATTAATAGTATATAATGTATTGGAATCTTTTTTTCTATGTACTAGGATAGTATTTTTAGGAAGATCTGAAACGTTACCTTGATCAATATTATAGGTACAAACATACTCATCATTACTTTTTACATGAAGAACAAATAGCTTGTTGTACATGATATTGTAGCTTGATGTTATGCTTTCAATTAACCCATCTAAATCTTCAAGGGTTGTGAATGTGCAAAAAAGCTTATTATTCAAATCATTAAAGTTTAATGTAGCGAAATCATCGAAATCGTCTACCTTATACGTATTGACCTCTCTATCTAAAATCATAGTCTGTTCCATAGTTCATTTTTGTTTGTAATTTATATTTTTCAAATATTTTTAATATTTCTTTAAATGTATCTTTCTCACTCTTATCGAGGTCAAATAAAAAACTATCATAAGTATATAATACAACTTTTGTATTTTTTCCTCTTAATAATCTTAGTATTTGCCATAATATACGAACATTCATTGCGGTCTCCAAACCTTGAAGTAAATAATTTAAAAGTTTTTGTGGATTCATATTTTCCAGTTTATCTCTTTCAAATCTCCATTTTGATATTGGTACTTCAATGTAACCATCATTTTGAAATTTTTTCCATAATTTATCTATAAATGTTTGAACTCTCTTAAAAAATTCAAGATCTTTATACTCTTTAAAAATTCCTCCGTATAATTGTTTGAAAGTAATTTCTTTTGCTTTTTTGTATTCAACACCATACATTTTACTAAAAGCTTCATGTATATCATCAGTATTAAACTCATAATGTACCAAATGAGCCAAAAGGGTAGGGTGGTAAGCACTAATATCCAATTCCACAAAGATATCATTATTTGAAATAAAGGATTTTCTTTCCCCATTATCTTTTTTAAGAGCGGCATAATTTATTTTTTTAAATTTGTTTGAGGGTCTTCTTGTAAGGGTTTTGAAGTTAAATTGCGTAAATACAAAATCGGAACTTGGTACGTAAAAGTTCTGTTCAAATTCTTTTCTATTAATTCGTATTCCACTTCTTTCAATGGCGTTGAATACCATTGTGGCTTCGTTGTTGTAAAATGTGTTGATATTGTCATTTATATGCGGTTTTAAGTCATTAAAAATTTTTTCACAATGTTCATAATGTTTCACAATTGGAATTAATATACTCGCATCTTTTGGATTTGGATATTTTTTATGAAAATAGTGATGTGTTTGTGTAAGTTCTGGTATATACGTAGGGGTATGTAAAGTTATGTCGTAAAGAGTTTGAAGAGGATAGTAATGCATAAATTCCTTTTTATCCCTAACATATATTTTTTCAAATTTATTTAGTAATTTATCTATCTCATTTATGTCTCTTTTAAAAGTTTCACTATGTGATATTGGTATAATAAATCCTTTAGAAGATTGTAAAGGTCTAATATAAAAAGCACATATTTGATTTTGGCTAGGGTGTTCTCTATAGTCGTAAGGAATTATTTCTATAAATGCTTCTTTAAAACTGCTTGAGTATAACCTATCTAATTGATCTTTTGTTTCAACCAACCAAAACATAACTTTAATTTTAATCTAAATATACAAAAACAAATTTAATATCCCCCGGTATTTCTTGAAACTTGTTGATTGGTTGGTGAAGATGTTGGTGGGAGGTCTACAGATCCTTCTTTTAATGCTTCTTGTTCTAATCCTACTTGTTGATTTGTATTTTGGTTAGATGGAATTTGTTTTTGATTTAATGATGATTTTCTTTCAAATTCCTCATTTTCAAATTCAGCTCTTTTTTCTTGTTGGAATTTTTTATTCTTATAATATTTTTCAGATCTTAATGTTGATGCTGTTGGTTCAACAGGTTCAGTATTAGGTATAGGATTTTCTTGTGATTTTTTTCTTTCAGATTTAGGAGCAAAATCTAATTTTATTTGAGCTTTTGATTTGAAAAATTTAGAATATTTTCCCCCTAAAAAAGCAATTAAACCATTCCTTTTTATTCTTCTTTGTACTAAATAAAGAATATTCCTATTTATCTCAGATACTTTTTTTTCTGTTTCAGCTGTTATAGTCCATATAACCTCAAATATTATATATCTATCCCACATCCATTCTTTATCTTCTTTTTTTAATTTATCATATGTTTTTTTAGATATTTCTATAAAATCATTTTTTTGATTTATTTTTGCTGCAAAATATCTTATAAAATAAGTTTTTTCATAGTCTTTTTCTGTTGGAGAAGGATAAAAAGATTGAGGGATTTCTCTTGGTTTTTCTTTATTTGTAGGTAAACCTTTAACTCTTAAATAAGTTACTATTTCACTTTGACTCCATTGTTCTTTATCTACTTCAGGATCAGGATCATTTAAAAATAAAGCTATTTTATTTTTAGTATTTAATACAGATAATTGATCTTTTTCTATTCCTTCTAAAGTTAATTCTAGTTCATAAGTTGGATTTGATTTAGAAGTTTTTCCTGTAAATATTTTCCCATTGTAAAACTTATGATAATATCCTACATATTCTTCTTTAGTTTGTCTATAAACATACTCTCCCCCATTAGTATAAAGACCTTCTATTATTTTGCTTTTAGGAAAATACATTATGATGAAATTGATTTTAACATATCAAGAAGTTCTTTCTGTGGCCAAACATCTGTTTTACCCAATTTAACACTATTATGGGTATAAATACCAGGAACCCCACTTAATGCTTTTTTATTTAGTGTAAATAATGTGTCATAATCATATTTAAATGGAATATTATATTTGGCCATCCATCTTAATAGAATTTGCCTTACATTTTCTATATGTTGATCATTATATTTTTGATAATATTTATATCCTTTATAAGTTGTAAAATTACCATTTTTATCAACAGGTCTTCCTACTGTATTTGCTGGGATTGAATTTTTGTAAGCTGTTATATATTTTCCTCCTTTTAATTTACACCACCCATATGATTGCATTTCTATACCTAAACTTGTTATATTTAAGTTTTGATATTTTACACCATATGATCTAAAAGTTGAGCTTGCAATACCTAAATGATTTGCCCATGCTTCATCCGCATATAATTGTTCTACATCACCTAAATTATTTGTAATATAATGAGTAGCAACATGATCTGATCTTTTATTCCATCCTGCTACAGTTTTAGCAGGGGATTTAGTTGCACCCGCTGTATGATGAATATAAATTTGGGTTTTATTTGTAGGTCCATCATAATAAATTTTATTTAAAGGAAAACCACTTGTGAGAGTACCACCTGGGGATGGTGGGTAGGTTCCTGCTGATGAAAGAGGTTGAGAACCTGCGTATGCTCCTGCTGTTGAACCTGCTGTTCCTCCTGGTGATCCTCCTGAATATTCTGCTGAAGATACTGATTCTATTTTTCCATAAAGGGGTTGAGAGATAGTTTCAATACTAGTTGTCCACCCATCTACACTTATCTTATGGCTATAACTTTTAATTACTAATTTTATTTTACTATTATCATAATTATAAGGTAACATATTTCCCGCTTGTTTAAAAGCTTGGAATATTTTTATACCTGCTATCCCATGCATTTCTAATGATAAATTAAAGGGTAAAAATTGAGGAGGTGGAGCACTTGGCTTACCATTAGGGCTTTTTCTTCCTGATCCCATTTCTCCTAACACCATAGAAGCATAGTCTGAATTTATATTTTTTAATGTGGATATATTATCAGAAGTAGCATTTAAATCATCATAAACTTCACCAAATACTTTATGTACTTTTTCAGTGTATATGTCTCCAATTGGGTCTTTTGAAGGTTCTACTGTATCAGTATAATCTTCTTTACTTTTTTCGTCTTTTTTAGATGATTTTTTTACTGGGATAATTCTATCTTTTAAACCAAAATTATAATAAGCAAATGAACCGGCATTAGTTCCTAAAGTGTTACCATTATTTTGAGCTCCTACTGATATCATAGTAGCAAATTCATCTGTTAATTCTGCTTTTAAGTTTACATTTTTAACAAAACTTCCTTGATTTGGTAGCAAACCATAAGTATTAATTGTTGTTAAATCTGGGTCTTTATATTCATCTTCTAGATCCATTGGGACCTGGGATCTAATGTTTATTAGATGGGTATCTTCATTAAACATTACTCTAAAATCATTAACCCCACCAGTACAACTATCTATAGCACCTAAAATATCATTTAAAAAATCTACTATAGATATAGTCATATTTTTTTCATCCTTATTATTTTTTAAAGTATCAGTTATAAAATTAATATCTAAATAAACAGAAGCTAATCTTCCTTTAGTTTGTTTATCTGTATTAAAAGGAGCAGCTTTTTCATTAGCTAATACTGCTCCTAAATCAGTAGTTCCTCCTGGGTTTGGGGTTCCATTTGCTACTGATATAAAACCAGATTGTAATATTGATGTTGCTTCTGATATATCAGGAGATACTCCAGATGGAGGAATTAAACATATATTGGGGTCTGCTGAAAACATACCAGGAAATGTAACCATATAGTTATCATCCTTTGCTAAATCTTGAAAATTAAAATCAAAAAATGTTAATGGGTTTCCTCCCCCATCTACAAGATTACAGTTAGTTGTTACTAATGCTAATAAATAACCAAAAGTAATAAAAGTTTGAGGGTCATATTTAGTATCTGTTTTTGTAACAGCTGCTCTATTAACAGTTAATATCCCCCCAGGTATTTCAATTCCTTTTCCTTCTGCATCTTGTGAATTTTTAAATCCTACAAAAAATCTATTGTTTTCATTTTGTTGTCCTGACTCTAATTTAGCAGGATCTTCACTTTCAATGTTTCCATCAGGAGCTCGATATCTATATTCTGGTACTGGAAAAGGGGCTACAGCAGCATTTTGAATTCCATAATCATCAAAAAAAGTAGCCTTAGCTAAATCATATGCTGCTTTTATTTGACCATAAATAGGAATTAAATATACTAACCATGAAGTACCCGAATCTTGTTGGGATTGAAAAATAGTATATAGTTCATTATTTAATTTAGAAGCAATAGCTTCTGATATAATTGTTAAACCTTCTTCAGCTGCTTCCTCTCTGGTTTCTTGGGAAGGATTATCACTTTCTTCTGCTTCTAATTTTAACTCTGAATCAGGGGCTATATTAGCTTTTAAAGAATTAATTAAATCTCCAGTTCCTATTAAATTAATAGTTATATCATATGTTCCATCAGGATTAAACTTCCAATTAAATTTAGTAATCCTCATAAAATTAGCTTCATAATTACCACACCATTTTTGTTTTTCTTTTGCTATAGCAGCTGCTAATTTATATTGTTGTAATTTTGATTTAAAAATTAAACTAAATGGTTCTGTTGTTGCATAATCTCCTTCTCCTGCATATTGGGTATTACCATCATTATCTAAAAAAATAGAATGTCCAAATTCCATTAATACTGTATATCCAGGTCTTTGAAAAAGAATATCTATTATTTGAAATTGAAATTGACTATAAGCTTTTACTTCAAGTGATGCTTGAGATAAAGCCCCATCATTTTTGAATTTAAAATCAGCACTTACTATACCAGGTAAAGGAATATATCCTCTTCCACTCTCAAGTTCTGCACCACCACCAAAACCATAAGCCCCACCAAAAGGATATTTATCGGGGTTTGGGGTTCCATTATCCCCTTTATTAGAATTTCCAGCATACATCCCATCAACTCCACTTCCTTGTGACATAACCCCATTATGTAATATAAATTTTTTAGCTAATTTATCACCTCCAAGACTATTTGCTATATCTGAAAATTCTGGTTTTGATTGTAATATTTCTAAAACAGTTTGTACACCTGCGGGAACAGATGAATCTTTTCTTTCTTGATCAGTAGGAATAGTTAAATCCACAGAACTCATTAACCTAATCCAAGGTGAAGAATTTAAAAAAGCAGCATTAGAATTTGGAAGATTATTATTAAAATTTTTTTTAGTATCAAAACCTTGGCCTAAAGTTTTTTGACGAACTTCGACTTGCTTTTTAAGCCAACTCTGAAAACCATTTCCTATAAGTGCCATTAGTCATTTTGATTTAATTCATTATACTGATCTAGTATCTCGAATACTTCTGTTGGAATTCTTAACTGGGTTCCTGGTTTTATACTAAGAGAACCAAAATCAACTTCATTTGGATTGGAAATAGCTATTATCCAATATAAACTAACATCTTGATAAAATTGGTTAGCTAATAAATCTAATCTATCTCCAAATTCTGTTATAACATATATATCACTTTCTCTTAAAGGTATTTCAGGATATAAATTGGTAGCATAATATTTTGTACCTATAGTAACATTATTATTATAAGATGTATTTTTTAAAATTTCTATATTAGAGTATCTATTCATTAAGCATAATTATTATTTACCCCATTACTTAATGCTATATAAGGAGTATTCCCTAAATTATCTGGGTTAGCAATTCTTGGGACAAATTCTTGTATAGGTGTAAATGTAAATCCTGATACTTTTATCATATGGGGTAATTCTTTAACACTACTATCACTACCTCCTGCATTATCTATTGCTATTTCCCATGTACATTCAGTAGGCACAGTATACGTAATACCTTTTATAAATCCAAGTTGGTTGAATAAATATCCACCTACTGTTAACCTCATTAAATTTCCTTGCATAAACCCACCAGTAGAATAAGAAGGAGCACATCCTGAAGCTAAAAAATTTAATTTTTTATACATAGGAATAAGTTCTGCTTTCGATTGAGCAAAAACTGTCCAACTAATCTGTATTTCTCTACTAAACCCTTTGTAATTATAAAATTTATCAGCTCTACCAACATATTGAGTTTCTCCCCAATCTGCTGTATAATTATCTGTAAATTCACCTAAAAAAGCCCTAAAATTCATAAAATTAGTATTGCCCGAGTTATTATTTTGGACATAACCCATACTAAATTTAACTAAATCATTTTTATCTCCAGTGTG
>Ga0160423_10004574_pt1 | contig 11365 bp, 12 predicted proteins | sample CRUFie14St8metaG_FD_108191 | JGI IMG/M metagenome (GOLD analysis project Ga0160423, IMG submission 108191) | Marine microbial communities from the Costa Rica Dome - CRUD Field 142mm St8 metaG | ecosystem: Environmental > Aquatic > Marine > Oceanic > Photic zone | place: Costa Rica: the Eastern... | reverse complement strand
TTTTACTTGGTATTTGGTTCGTGATTTTGAAAAGAGAAAATCACGCACTTCTGAGACCTAGAGCATGGAAGATATTGCAGAGATAGACGCCCTAGCATGTGGCTCTAATCTTGGCTCGATATGCTCAGGCTCGGCACCCGGCCCAATTATTCCCAAACCAATCGGTTTGTTTGATGAAATTTGTAATTCAATAATAGATTTCAGAACCGCTTGACCCATCGCCAGACCATGCTGAGTCTTACCCTTCTCAATTATGCCCAGGCAAGCAGCACCAATTAGATTCTCTTTGTTGATAACTCGTGCTAATGCAAGCGGTACTTCCATCGCACCGGGAACCCAGATAACATCAGCAACATTGAGTCCTTCAATTTCTGCTTGATCTTTAGCTAAAGATAACATTCTTTCAATCTGTTCTTTGTGGTAACTCCCACAAATTATCGCAATATTATTCATTTTCTGGCCTCCAGTATTCTTTCTACTGTTGACACAATTGTTTGTGTCATAGAATCTATTTCGATGTTTACTGTGTCGCCTACCTCTTTGTCGCCTATCGTTGTCAAAGAGATAGTTTCAGGAATTAGATGCAAGTCGAAACCACTGGAGGAAACTTCTCCAATTGTGAGAGAGATACCATCTATGGCTATATACCCCTTTTCCTGAACGTATTTTAGAATCGTAACAGGGCATTTAACTTCTAAATCCAAGTGATTATTGCCTGATTTCCTTCTTGTGATTTTTCCGGTTCCCAAGATATGGCCTGACAAAAGATGGCCTCCTAGCTCATCACCCATTTTCAATGCTCTCTCTAGGTTAACTTTACTCCCAACAGATTTCTCACCTAGAGTCGTTTTTTGTAAGGTCTCTGGTATCACATCAAATGCGATTTTAGGTGAGTCTATTTCGACCACGGTAAGACATATACCATCGATAGAAACCGAGGCACCTTTCTCTAGATTATCTGTAGATACAGAGTTGAAGTCTATGACTATTCGAATTACATCAGACCCAGAGATTTTGGCAATAGTGCCGGTTCCTGCGACAATACCTGTAAACATGTAAACACCTAATTATTTTGAGAAGAGGACATTTCTAGTATTCTTGCTATTATTTTTCTCGTACCATCTAAATCGTCTGATAATCCTTCAACTCTTACGACCTTTATGTTTTCAAGCCCTCTCTGGTCCAGTGATGCTCTAATACGTTCCTCTGCGTGTTCTTGGTCGTAACCTAAGGCAATAATATCTGGTTTTACAGCAGGCAGAATATCGAAGATTGGAACGTTTGGTGGGTTACCGATGACTGCTTCATCAACCGGCTTCAGACCTTCCACCATTCTTCTTCTCAAATCCTGACCTGTTACCGGTTCGTGTTTTCGCTTTCTAACAGTATCATCATGTGCCACAACTACTACCAAATAATCGCCCAGAGATTTTGCCTGTTCCATGTAATGCAGATGACCCGCATGCAGTAAATCAAAAACGCCAACAGCCATCACTCGCGTCATGTATTCCACTCCATATTCCGGGCTTTCTTACAAATTCAAAGCCTTAATCAGTTCTTCTCCTGTCAAAAAGGGAATTCCTCTCTCGCTAGCCCATTTTCTTGCATCTGAAACCGGAAGTGCAAGATCACCCTCAGGTTGTAGCATTTCTGCTCCGATTACAACAGGTGTCATACCTGACAGTCTAGCTAATCCTACAGCTAGTTCTGTGTGACCCTGCCGACGTTTTAACCCACCTTCTGCTTCTCTGCATACCGGTATGTGCCCGGGAGTTCTGAATTCTTTTCCTAACATCTCCAGCGCATTATCACCATCGCTCAATTCTGAGTATAACTCCGCAAATCTTCGGGTTGTAAGCGCTCTATCTCTGTCCGTAATACCTGTGAATGTGTCGCGATGATTTAAGGATAGAGTGAACGCTGATCTTGTGTCGTATTGCAGATCATCGGTCTGGAGCTCGCGCAGGACTGGATGGTCGGACATGAGTCTTTCATCCATGTGCAGATCTTGTAAGTAGGGGAGCGAAAATTTCTCTCCGACCTCATGGCCAATAGCAAGGAATAGTAATCCTCCGCAGTCGAATCGTAACTGCCTCATGGTCGCTGGTTTGGCAAATTGTCCGGGAAATAGCAGGTCAGTTTCTCCTTCTCTGTTTTCAGCATCAAATAAACAGACCGGGTTTCCATTGCGAAAGGCCTCGATAGCCGCTTCAACATGTGGCTCCATGAACCAACCGGCCGGGTTCACACAAATGAAACCAATCCTTTCCCAATTAACCCCAAAAATAGCCTTTTGACGGAAAGGGGTTAACATAGTGCAGCCCTTCGGCCTGTTCTGCGGGGAGTGGGGTTATGCCGGTTAAATTAGGTCCAGCGGGAGTTCCATTATCATGTAAAGGCCGCACAATCGTCGAAGGAATGGACGATATAATCTCGCTAGGACTAGAAACTATGGAAGTGCAAACCGTGCGCATGGTTGCACCTCAGCATTTCGAACAATATTGGCAAGCAGGAGTCCTCGCCAACAAAGCAGGGTTTGAAATGAATATTCATGGACCATATTACACCGAACTGCTAGGTGACAAGTTACAGAGAAATCGAAGTCTGGCTAAAGTTGAAGCCGCTCTACAAGCGGCCAAAACAATAAACGCAAGACATGTTACCCTCCACACAGGACATTATGGTGAGACTGGAAGAGGGCAAGCAGCGAATGAACAGGTTGCTAGCGTTTTCAAAGGCATTGTGCAAAGAATCAGAGAGATATGGAATGATGATGAGGAGTTATATCCCGTTTTCCCGTGGTTGAAAGAGGGGACTGCATCAAAGATTGGAGTAGAAACCAGTGGTCGCCAAGAATTGTGGGGTAGCTTAGAAGAGGTATTGGAAGTTGTAAATCATGTCGAAGGCACTATCCCAGTGCTTAATCTGGCACACATACATGCAAGAGGACACGGTAGGCTCAGAACTTCAGAAGATTACGGTGAATTGTTCGACCAAGTAAGAGAAACTATTGGAACCAAAGAATTCTACTGCCACTTCTCAGGAGTGGAGCATAGGATGGGTAACGCAATGCATTACACTCAAATTAAAAAATCTGACTTGAACTTTGAACCACTCGCTGAATTCATAATTGAAGAAGGAGCATGGCTTGATATGACTTTAATCTCTGATTCTCCACTATTAGAGCATGATGCTATGTACATGGTTCAAAATATAGATCGCGCAAGGCACCGTCAACTTGAGAGAAAAGCAAGAGAGGATAGAAGAAAAGCACTGGCTGCTCAGGCTAATATTTCTCCCGAAGAAATGGCTGCAAGAGAAGCAGAAATAGCAGCTGCTAGGGCAAAAGATGCGCTAGCATCCTCACAGCCTCCCGCCGAAAAACAGGAAGAAAAGCCCAAAGAAGTGGCTGCAAAAGAAGATACTCCAAAAAAGGTCACAAAACAACAAACTGCTCCTAAAGAAGACACAAATGATGACCTCTTCGATGTCGCAGAAGACGATGATGACCTATTCTGATCGAGAGCCGGTTACATGTCTTTACCAATCCTCTACTCCTTCAGAAGATGTCCTTATGCAATGAGAGCGAGAATGTCGATTGTTCGGACAGGATATGAAGTCGAACACAGGGAAGTAATTCTCAGAGATCGACCTGCTCACATGATGGAAATTTCACCAAAAGGCACTGTCCCAGTTTTACTTCTCCCAGATGGAACTGTAATCGAAGAAAGCCTGGAAATAATGGAATTTGTTCAGTCATGGGAATTGACGGAAACAGAGAAGAGTTGGATTAATCGTAATGATAACGAATTCAAATATCACCTAGATCGCTACAAATATCCAAACAGGTATGATATTGTAGACCACATTAAACATAGAGAAGCAGCCTCAGAGTTCATATTTGATTTAGACAAAGAAATCCCTACATCTCACCTCAGTGATGCGATTTTTCCATTTGTACGCCAATTCGCAAACCATGACAGAGAATGGTTCGATTCTCAAGAATGGGATAACGTTCACAAATGGTTGAGCGATAATCTCGAAAGTGAAGAATTTCGAATCTGTATGACTAAACACTCGCAATGGGTTGAGCCAGACTAGATGATTTGAGATTGTGGGATTTCGACCTCCAAACAATGTGTACAAATGATGCGCTAATCAGTTGGAACGCTGCGAAAAATATGTTCCAAGTTAAACTGAATACAAGTCTTGGGTATTCAGGTGAGAAACCTATCACACTAAAGCAACCAAGGATGATTAAGGACTGGAAAATAATATATGGATATAGGTTAAGTCCGCTTTTTTGTAGGTTTCTCATAACCATAATTGATGTTAAAATTATTGGGCTTGAAGCCATGAATATCATCCAATATAGATTTGGGTCTTGTCTTGAACCGACATACCCACCACGTACTATCACGGACCCTGGATCTAATTCTCTGGGGTGAGGACAGATACCTTCAAAGCAAGTTTGTAACCCATTTACTTGGCCAAGAAGGGTCCACCACAAAATCCAGATTATCCATGGGAAGATTCCCATTGCAATCCATGCCTGGGAGGTATTATTCTGGAGAACAGCGTCAGTGTTTATTCGAATAATATTCCAAATTTTCCCAGCACAGGTCAAAATTAGTACAGTTGCGAAGACCGACCAAGCACCCCATGTCAATAGTACAAGCATAGATAGCGCTGCTATTGTATACTCCGTGGATTGAGGAGAATTGGGTCGCTTTGTGTAGTAATAAATCCCGACTAAAAAGACACAGGCCACTGAAAGTAGCGCAAATATATCAACATACGTAGATTCTAGGGCTGAAACCAATAGGCCAAATATAAGCCAAATTGAGAACCATAATGCTTTTTTCCTGCGCTCTTCATTACACTGAGCAATAACTGAAATTACCGCTGTTAAAATCAACAAAAGAGATGAAATTATTATGCTTTGAAGACTATTTGGCCAGCCAGTCTCTACTGCTTCTAGGATGTAATGCTCGCCGTATATCCTTCGGTGTACGAAGAACACAGCAAAAAAGGAAAGCATCAACATAGAAATTATCGGTAACTTCTCAGCAGTCGACTTCTTTTCATTATGATATTTAGAATAAAGTCCTATCAAAATGAAAAAGAAAGGAATCAATCCGTACCACAACCTTATGCTACCAAAGGTCATACACACCAAGGCTACAATCCATGGCACGTATGATGGATGTTTAGATTCCGTGCTATGCATTCTGTCAAAACTTGAATTAATGGAATACAAAATTGCATACAAGAAAAGACTGCTTACAACCGCTATCAATAGTGACCAGAACACTAATCCAATTATTATTGAAATTGACAACCATAAGGAAGGATTGTTCAAAATTTTGTCCAAGTCGATTGAAGAACCGTCACCATTTGGTTCATCCTTAGTACCTCTTAATGACCATCCAACAAGCCAAACAGCGCATAATCCACCAATTGCTCTAGGAATCATTGCAGAGTACTTCAACATGGCATGGCTAAAGACCAGTAATGCAATAGAAAGTATAAATCCAGAGAAAATTTTCCAATCATTAACTATCTCTTTTCTACTCAGTCCGATTCCAGTTATTGCAATCGTTGCGATCATAATCCACATAAATATTGAAACGTAAACATCACTTGTTCTAGAGAATTCTCCATCTGATGGGATTACATTCCAATTGGGTTCATGGATCGATAAATCTGAATCTTTGACTCCCTCCTTTTCATTAAAGAATATTTGTCGATGGTATGCTGCTTCCCAATTCCATTGGTTGATTATTTGTGATTCGGTTTCATTATAATCAAAAATTTCTAGTGGAATTTGTCCATGAAGCTGTACGGGAAATGGTAATCCTAGTATCAATGCCATGGCAGCAGAAATATCTCTTTGATGACTTTCCCCAACTGATTTTGGGATAACCTGTGGTCCTGAAATCACTGCTGCAACATCGCGAGTGATATCTTCAGATGACCCGTGAGTACCCATATCTGTCATTCCGTGATCCGCAGTAATCACAACCGACCAATTCTTAGGAATATGGTCTAACAAATCCGATACTTGACTATCTACATGAGTTAGTTTAGTCTCATACTCTTCGCTATCAGCACCCCAGGTATGGCCTACTTTATCAGGTCCTGAAAAGTGAACTGCCATGACATTATACTGCGATTTATTCAACCAAGATGATGCTACTTCAAGTGTGTCCTTATCTCCCTCATAGTAGTCTGAATGCCCTTTGAATGTATTTTCAAAGTGGATATCATTGAATTCTCCATACAGATTACCCATTACATAGCTACCGACAATTCCCACTTTGTAACGCGAATCTGTTGATGCTAGTAACCAGGGGTCAGTCTTACCAGGATGGTTTAAATCAAAATTTCTTAATCCATTTATCGGGGCGTTAGGCACACCTGTCATCATTTCACTAATACATGTCGCAGAGAGCGTAAGAGGGCCTGTTGTAATATCGACTGTAGCAGAAAAACTTCTGTAAGCATTGATTTTAGGCATCAAATCTTCATCTAGAAAATAATCTCTGCCAACACCGTCTAAAACAATGAGGACAAAACCCTCGGATTCCGAAGTGATATTTTCAGGAAATGGTATCTCTCCATCAGGGTTCTCAGGAGCCATCATCACGTGAGGTACAGTGTAGGAAATCGGCAATAACATCATCAAGAATATAATTACCAGCGGATATTTGGTAATGATGGATGAAATATTACTAGATTTTGACAAGTAGAACACCCTGTATGACTCAATTACTATATTTAGGCGGCCCTAAATCAGGGAACTTATACTTTATCTCTACATTCTTTCGCAGAAAAAAAACGCAATAGAAATTACCGTATTTACTCGATTGATAGGGAAATTGACTAAAGGGATTAGAATTGCAACCAAACTTATGGCTCACATTGCTGTACTTGGGTTAGGTAATTGGGGAAGTGCGATTGCTCGATTGTGGTTACTGGAGGGTCACAAGGTAAAGGGATGGACAATCGAGCAAGAGGTCTACGAATCGATAACAATGGAAGGTATGAACAATAAGTACCTCCCGAAGCACTCTCTAGAGGGCCTAGAAGCTACCATGCATGTAGAAGAAGCGCTTGATGGGAGTGAAATAATTGTCCTTGCTGTCCCGTCTTCTGTAATTCTCAATGTTGTTGAAGATATTATTCCACATCTCCGTCCAGGACATGTTCTCCTCGATCTCGCCAAGGGATTAGCACCCGGTAAACGACTGATTAGTGAAGCAATACACCAAATGCTAACTGAGAAAAATATGCACAACCCTCTAGCTGTTCTAACCGGACCTACAATAGCACCAGAAGCAGCGGGAGGAGTTATGACCACAGCACTTGTGGCTAGTGAAGATGTATCTGTTGCTGAAAATTTAGCAGCAACGCTTACCACGCCTACTTTCATTCTACACCCTGCTTCAGACCCAGCAGGTGCAGAACTGTGGGGTGCGTTCAAGAATGTCGTTGCGCTTGCTTGCGGACTTGTTGATGGCCTGAAAAAAATCGGTAGTCTAGGCGGTGACAACCTAAAGGCAGCCATATTTAATGCAGGTTTCCGTGAGGGGTGCTTGCTGCTACCGCAGTTGGGAGCAAGGGCCGAAGTTGCGTTCGGGCCTGCAGGCCTAGGAGACCTGTATGTCACAGCAACCTCACCCCACGGCAGAAATAGAAGGATGGGAGAGAAGTTGGGGAGTGGCCTTACATTAGAACAGGCGCTAGAAGAGATGGTAATGGTCGCTGAAGGTGTAAGAGCGGCTAGAATGTTTAGAGACAGGGCAGTAGATATGGCGATAGAGGTTCCATTTGTGGTCGCTCTGAACACTTTGCTTGATGGTTTCATAACCTCTGAAGAGTGTTGTCGCAGAATGGTCGCGCTATCTTGATAGCAGTAGGTTTGATTTGGTTGTAGTTGGTGGCAGGTATATGGCAGAACTAACAGAGTTTGAATTACGCCTGTTCGAATGGATTAGACAGTCGGACTTTGAAACCGTTGCTTGGTCTACCAAAAAAGCTGCAAAATCTTTCAAGTGTAGCGAAGATGAAATTTACGAAGGAGTTGCTGCTTTAACCAAAAAATTGCCGCAAAGGATCCAGGTCTACTACGAAGAAGGAAACCTACATATCGCTGCAGAGTGATTATGAATAAAGATACTCTTCTGATCGATGGCCTCTGTGCGCTATGCACTACTTCTGGAAGGTTTGTTGAAAGAAGGCGTTCAAAAGAACTGGAAATAATTGAACAGGATTCGAGTTATGGACAAAAAATATTGAAAAAACATAATTTATCCATAAATTCAGTGGTACTGATTAGAAAAAATAAGCCCTTTACTAAGTCGTCTGCAGCAATACGATGCCTACTATACATGAGATGGAACTGGAGATGGATGTACCCATTTCTTTGGCTAATTCCTTATCCGGTACGTGATATAATTTACAAACTGATTTCAACACTTAGATTTAGGGAGACCTAAATTATATTAATATGGGCTCACAGGCGGCAAACAGTGATAAAATGAAGTCAACGTATAGCCTACCAATTTTAGTCATAATTTTCTTGCTTTGCGCAGGTATGCCTGGGTGTCTCTCATCGGACTCAACAACGGTTACTTTCGAGAAATGTGATGATCCTGATAACTGCTTAACAATTGCCTTTGAAACTAAAGAGGAATACAAAAACACTGAAGAAAACCCACAGAAGCTGGCAGACAGACTATCTGAACTGCTGGACATGGATGTAGAAATATATCCAGTTTCGGGTGCTGGAGCAACCATAGAAGCCCTAAGGTTTGGTAAAGCCGACATAGGATTCTTAGACGGCGGTGCGGCTTGGTTAAGCTGGCAAAATTATGACCTACAGGTACTAGGCGCTGAGCAAAAGCAAGACGGTAGACCGTTTTACAACGCTATTGCTTGGGTTCACAAGGACTCTGACATGGCTCAAGCAGACATGGATGATGACCCAGACACTGACCCATTCGCACTAATGGAAGGAAAGAAATCATGCCACACATCTGCTCTCGGTAGCTCGGGTATGCTTCTTCCAATGGGATGGATGATCGACAGAGGATACATTGAGGTCGTTGGAGATCCAGATGATATCGAATCCTTGACTGACACTGTTAAAAACTACTTCTCAGATGAATCAAGCATCCCTGACAGCGGAACCAAGTACCACAAGTACATCGGTTCGCTAAGATGCCTAGCAGAGGGCGGAAAGGATGTTATATCATTCGCAAAGGACCCAACAGTGCCTGACTACTGTGGCGAAGACCCAGAAGATTGGTGCTTTGAAGGAGAATTCACATCAACTGAAGACTTCTATGCTCTACCAACATTCGGTAAAGCGCCAAGCCACCCGATAATGTACAATCCTGACTATATGACTGATGAGATGGTTCAAGCTATCCAAACTGCATTCACTACAATGACAGAAAATGGAGACGACGAACTACAGGACGTCATGAGCACTCCAGGAATAACCATCATAAACACTGAAGACCACCTTGGTAACTATGGAAGTCTCATCGAGGATGTACCTGGGATTGAAGCTTACTTCACCCAGAAATATAATTGATTGCAATGAAGTTAAATCAAATACTGGTTGTAGTTTGCTTACTTCTAACATGCTCCCTTTCCGGTTGCTTTAGCGACGAAGAGAAAGAAGAAGAAAGCAAGCCTGGATTTGTTTGGCCAGAACAAGTAGAGAAAGCATGTGTAATCTCTAACGAAACAGGTTTGGTATGTGAATTCTATACTGCTATCAATTCCACACCTGTACTGACTCTGGATGTTCCCGGTGGGGAGTCCATCTGGTTAGTTGATCTTGACGGACAAATTACCAACTGGGAGTATTCGGAAAGCCTCGGGCAACCAATTCAAACCGATCTAGTGGCAGACCTGTCTGGAGTCGTATCAAGATGCCACTTTGAACAGGGCTTGCTAGGCATGGAATTTGCGGAGGACTACTCCACTACTGGACGAGTCCTCTTAGTTTACAATGACAATAGAACATGTGAAAGTGCTAGAGACTCGAACATCGTTCTCTCGCATGCAAAGATTGTTGATGGACAGCTGGACATGGATACTCTCGAGATATTAATCGAGGTTAGTAAATTAAACAGAAACCACAATGGAGGCAACATTGTATCCTTGGGGGATCATAGATATGTTTGGAGTATAGGAGATGGCGGTGGAAGTTTCGATCCTTACAATAATGGACAGAATTCCTCCTCGCCACTTGGTACAATACAAATGGTACATTATGAAAATGAGACTATTATTCCTGTTGAGGGTACGAACAATCTAAGTTACACCCTACATCATGGATTGAGAAATCCTTGGAGAATCGATGTTGATCCGAGCAATAATCTCTGGATTGCCGATGTGGGCCAGTTATGCTACGAGGAGGTGAATGTGATTCCAGTAATGCAGTCATCAAACTTTGGCTGGAATAAAAGAGAAGGTTTCCATGACGTAGATGAGGAAAAGGGATGTTATGAAAACAGGTCTGAACCGAGTCCAGAATTTACAGACCCGATTATACAGTACGGTCACGAAAACGGTAACTGCTCGATAATTGGCGGTTACTGGTTAGACTGGGGTCCTGAATCCCTTAGAGATGGTTACGTGTATGGGGACTTTTGCACTGGCAACATCTGGGTTGCAAAGAACATCGACGGTAATTGGACCGAAGTAGAAGTTGGTAGCGTTGGAACTATGATTGTAGGATTTGGAAAAGGTGTTAACGATGAATTGCTGATATTCAGTTGGGCTGGTGGAATTTATCAATTAAGCGAAATTCACTCCTCCTCTGATTTGGAGTGATGATATTCCTTCGCCTTATTGGGAGATAGAAAAATAGTAGACCAAGAAGGTCTCTTGACGTCCCCATCCTCTGTAACGAAGGAACGGATATACATTGAAATTAAATCGATAACAATAACCACTATTAGAATAACAACTAAGAATGCCATTACGTGCCTGTAAAGGAAAAAACCCATGTAATAATTGAGATAGTATCCAATGCCACCTGCTCCCACAAGGCCTAGAACTGTTCCATGTCTTACGTTATACTCAAACATGAATAAGAGTTGGCTTATCAGATTGTTACTGGATTCGGGAATAATTACGTTGGTTACTATTTCTGGGTGAGAAAGACCCATTGCCCTTGCAGCCTCTAATGGACTATTTTGAACTCCTTCCATCTCTTCATATTGCAATTTTCCAAGGTAACCAATCGTGTAAAATGTCATTGCTAGAACACCTGCCAGTGGTCCTAATCCAACAATTACAACAAACAGTAATGCCCAGATGATGCTAGGAAGGCTTCTTGTCG
>Ga0160423_10004573_pt1 | contig 11366 bp, 9 predicted proteins | sample CRUFie14St8metaG_FD_108191 | JGI IMG/M metagenome (GOLD analysis project Ga0160423, IMG submission 108191) | Marine microbial communities from the Costa Rica Dome - CRUD Field 142mm St8 metaG | ecosystem: Environmental > Aquatic > Marine > Oceanic > Photic zone | place: Costa Rica: the Eastern... | reverse complement strand
TCTGTCAAGATTTCTCCAGTAGAGACTGAAACTAATCTTAATGAAATCGTTACTGTATCTTCTCGATACTGTTTACTTGAGCTAATACCAAAGTATCTAGCTCCTAAACCACCAGACTTTTCATTAGTTTCATAGCTAATTATACCGCCTTGTAACAAGAGTCCGGCAAAAAGCAGTGGTTTTAACTGTTGGTCCTAATCAAAGTTTTCTCTGGTAGACCTAATTATTTGTCTTTCTTTGGTTAAACTATCTAACCCTACACGTTCTACAACTTTAAAAAACTTACCGTTAGCTGCATGTTTTAGTGCTCTAATAACTAAAGCCTCTGGAGCTTGTGTAGTAGCTGTACTAAACAAAGCAAACTTAGAGTTACTATCTCTTTGCCCTGTAAAGTCTTTGAAGCTGTTTTCATAAACAGCGATAGTAGGTTGTCTTTTAGCTGCCGGTAAGTTCTTCAGTTCGTCTGACTGTAAATCTAATATTGAAGCTGCAGTTATAACCTTACCGGGAGCACCTCCCGAGTTTAACAAATCTCCATAATCATGTACGCAACTAGAAAGTAAAACTGCCGATAGGAACAGTAATAACGGTAACTGCACCCTCTTCGTCAGTGACTGTGAGTGTAATGTAATCTCCATCGACCTCATACTCTATTGTATTTCCCTCCAATTCTAATTTACCACTCTCACTCGGAGTCTCACCAAACAAGTTTTCTACAAGCTGTCTGGATAACTGTGCGTATACCCTAGACTCTAAGTTTCTAATAAACCTTGCAAGTGTAGTGTTGTCTGCTTCTCTTTCTAGTTCTTCTTGATAAGCTTTTATTTCTTCTTTGATAGCTTCTTTTCTATTAAACTCTTGATTTTCTATAGTAAGATAGTGTGCACTAGCACCGATACCAGAAAAACTAGGCAACTTAAAAGTAAAAAGAAGTTCGTCTGCATACGCTACTATAGGTGTTATTACAAATATAGTTGATAAAAAAATAAAAAGTAATATAGTTTTTAGTTGTCTTTTTTTGTATTCTTTATAATCTCTCATTAGTCTTTTCGTTGGTCTTTTTGACCATCTGCCCTCGCTATTCTATCTACTTCTGGTTTTAATCCCATAGCTGCTCTGCACATTGCATCTATACGAATCATATCATTGTCCATTTGTCTTATACGGTCTATAAGAGCTACTATCATTGCATGTTGAGTATCAAGCTTCTTATGTATATCTGCAATCAAAGACTTAAATAAAGTCCAAACAAGATAGCCTAAACCAAGGGCTGCTACTGCAGGTATCCCTATGGTCTCTACAACTGTTATCCACTCACTCCCCATCTTCTTCGTCTTCCCACAAAGCTAAAGACTCATCTATTATGTCTTGTATAGTTTTTGGTTTCTCCATTATTTAAATATTTTCTCAAATCTAGCTCTAAAGTTTCTTTCGTCTATATCTTCAAAAGGAGCACCTGCCTGTACATCATAAGGAACTCCAGTGAATTTATCTACTCTCTCATCAGGCTCTTGAGGTACATTTAAAACATTTTCTACCATACCTCCACCTTCTAAAACATTACTATCTTCTATTTCAAGAGGACCACCAACAGATAATCTTCCTCTTTTTTGTTTTGGAAATAAAATATCAGCTAACTCTTCGTCAAACTCTCTACCACTAGTTCTTATTTCTTTTAAAGTTCCTTCACCAAATATTAAATCTACTGCAGCAGCTCCGGGCATGTTAGATGTTGCAAGTTGTCCAATACCTGTCCCATACTTAATAGTATCAAAAACATCTTGAGCTAATGGTCCTGCTATTGATTTTGGAGCAGCAACTAATATATTTCTATTATAATCAAGTTCATCTGAAAAACGAGAACCGTAATCAAAAGGTCCAAAACCTCCCCATCTTCTCATAGCTCTTGCTATAATCTGACTATCATCTAAAGTGTCTCCAAGTCCTGCAAACGGTAATAATTTTCCATCTTTAGCATTTTCTATAAGTCTTTTAGTATCAGCACCAACTTCTTCTAAACCTTTACCTGCTAACATTTCTGAAAAAGATAGTTCAGAGCCTGTAACATTTCTACCTCTACTTCTGATGTAATCACCAACAACTGCTACAGCAGTCATAGTCAAAGCAGTTCCTAAAGTCTTTGGAGCACCTTTTAATGTTCCCGCTTCTTTTACAAATCTTTTAAGAACAGTGTTATTAAATACAGTAGGGTAACCTGCAAACTGCATTAGTATTTGACCTGCAGGACTAGAAAACCATAAAGGTCTATTAGCTTCTGCAGTACTAGGATTTAAAATAACTTCTTTAACAAATCTATTAGCTCCACCTAAGATATCTTGTTTGTAAAAATCATCTTTCATACCTTTAGCAGGGTCATAAATAAAGTTTTCATCTAATGACCTTCGATACCATTGTTGAGCTTTAACAGGGTCTACACCTATTTCTACTAATTGTTTTTCGTAGTAACTTGCTTGTGCTTTAGATATCTTACTAATACCTGTGTTATACTCAAAAAGTTTTTGTGCATTCTTATTTATAATCCTTTTACCCATAGTAAAAGAAGCTAGTTGTACAGTACGGGTCCAACTATCTAATAAGTTAGCTTTAAAGAAAGCGTTTTGTAAAACTTTAGCAGTATCATTTGTTAAAGCATCCCCAGTAAGCCCTTCTATTCTATCCATGACTGCTTGTTCTAATGCAAGACCAGTTTCATAAAGTTCAAAAAACTGTTCATCATCTAAATCATCAAAACTTTTAAAAGCACCTTTACCTTTTGTAGTTCCCCCTGCAGCTCTTTTAATTTGACCAAAAGCTTTATTAATATCTCTCAGTAGATTTTTACCTAAAGCTTGACCTAAATCTTTTACTATTGCAGGAGACTCAGTTAATCCTGCACGTTGTAATAAAATAATAGGCTCAGTAATACTGGATACAGTAGCTAATGGTAAGTGAGCCATTTGTTGAATTAATCTTCCCCAGTTAGAAGCTTCTCTAAAAAATGGATTACTAAATTGTGTAGCTGTAGGGTCAAGACCAGTAACTTTTTGATGCATGTTTCGTAAGTTTGCTAAACCTTTGTCAATAACATCATCATCAACTCCTAAGTCTTCAAGTTCTTTTCTAATTTTAGATACGTAGTTATTTTCAAAATCATTTAAAGTTCTTCCAAAAAATTTAGTTCTGGCTATAGTCTGACTTGCATTTGTGTAGTAACTTTTTAAAACTTTTTCAACATCAGTTTCCATAAAGTCAGCTAATTTAGAATCTGGAATATTGCTAAATACTCTGCTTCTTAGAAAAGACTGACCTCCACCTACTTGACCACTTGCTCTAAATTCAAAAGGAGTATGTTTATGAGACAACATATTATCTATAATCGCATCTGCTTTTAACTCTCTTGCTTTACCTAAATCATTTCCAGCTTCTTTTAAAAAGTCTCTATTATTAAATAGTTGAGCATCTGTAGATACAGCATTTTCTTCTATACCTTCTATTTTTCTAGGTTTACCATCTATTTCAGCTATAAACTTTTTAGTAGGAATATCATTTATAGGGTCAGCGTGTCCTGATTCAACTAATAACTTTTTAAATTTATTTCTATTTTTTTCTAATTTAGAATAATTAAACATTCTAGGAAAATAATTTTTAACCCTTTGATATTGGTCAAATAATCCTATTGCCTCTCCTTCATCAAATATTTCATCATTTAATTTTTGTATGTTTCTTGCAGCATCTTTAATGTCATCAGAAATATCCACCATATTTCCAGCTTTGTTTTTAAATTGTTTAGCTTTAGGGTCATATATCCTAGTTAGTAAAGCAGTATTATCGTCTACAGTTAAAACTCCTCCACCAAACAATCTATTTAATGCATTACCTGTAGCAACTCTATCTAAATTACTTAAACCTTTTTCTAAGTTAGCTAGATAGTAACCTATTCTTCTTCCTTTAAATTCTCCATAGGTAGCATCACTTAGTTTAGCTCCTTTTTTATCTAGTGCTGAAACATTAAAATCATATCTAAATTTATACAATAAATCTGTTAATGTTTTAGAACGCTTTGCTAAGTCTACAAATTCTCTTGTAGCTTTTCCAAATAAAAAGTTTATGGGTTTATTTAAGTATTCTTTTAATTTATTAGGGTTTGGAGACAAAGAATCTTCAATAACAAAGTCTTCTTCTAAGTCTATTCTTTTTATATTTTTAGTTGCTTTAGCTATTTCGTTTTCATTTGAATACTTAAACATTTTATCAAAATATTTAGCACCGTTTATTCCTCCTATAACCCCACCAGCAGCTCCACCAATAAGAGCACCTAATCCAGTAGCAACAGCAGTTTGTCCAAAGTCTATTTTACTTTTCAATGGGTCTACTTGAACATCTGTAGACTGATTAAAATAATCATGTGCTCCAGTCCATCCTGCTCCTTCTGCTGCTGTAAATATAGCAGGTCTTTTTGCAGCGTTAACAGCTTGTTTTGTCAGTTGTGAAGTTGTGTATTTTTTAATTTGATTTTTTGCTAATTCACTAGCTGCTTTTTTTATAGCAAAAGAACTCCCTAAAGTAAAAGGAGCAAAAATAAGAGCAGCAATATTAGTAGCGTCTGTAATTGTATCTATAGCAAAGTCTTTTGCAAAAGCTACTCTTTCATTAATACCTTTTAACTTAGCGTTACTAAATTTATCTGTTAAGTATAAATAGTCTTCTTTTTCTTGGTCGGTCCAATCTCCTACTTCAAAAGACCTTTTAGCTGCAGCAGTTAAGCTATATTCAGAATCTCTTAAATACTCAAAGATATTTTCATTTCTACCGACACCATCTAAAAATCTGTTAGCACGAGTCATAAACTCATCATTGTTTTGTAAGTCTGTAATACTAAATTCTTCAGGTAATGTAGAATTAAAATTATATTGTTTAGAATTATTCTTAGTTAGAAACTGAGAATTAAACTCTATAGGATTAAAATTTTTATCTTCTATACTCATAATTATTTTTTGACTAAACTACCACCGAAGTACATTCCGATGATAGCCGATACTAAGTTTGTATCTAATTGAGTAATTACCAAGCCTTCAAAAGTTATCCACTTAAATATTTCTCTATCTTCTGTAAAGAATAAAAAGCCCGGTTTAAATTCTGTATAGCCGACTGTAACTAGTACATCAGGTGCAAAGACAGCTACAAGTTTTGGTAGGACTACTATAGAAAAAACTGCAGTCAATGCTATAATTCTTCTAGTCCATTGGAAGCCTTTATCTTTTACATTTCTTGCAGCTTCTACAGCTTGTAACTGAAACTTACCTCGTGTAATTAACAGTTGCTGTTCTTCAGCTTTAGCTTTTCTACTATCAGCCCAAATGCTCATAACTCCACCAAGAACAGTGGAACCAAGCATGGTTATTATTTCAAACGGAAAACCCACTTAGTCCTCCGGTGTAAAATCTAAACTTTTTTCTAATGTGCTATTCACTAAGTCTATAATGTGCTCAGATAGTTCATCAGCTTTGTTTTGATAATTTTTATCTAAAGCTCTAGTAAAATGCATGTCTAATAAACTTTCATAGACACGTCTAAATTGTTCTCTCTTTAACCAAGGCTCATTACCCTTAGCTCTAGCTTTACAATCTATTTTATAAGCTTTGTCTAAGTCTGATTCTCTATACAGTACTAACATTATTTAAAATACTGGTCCATACTTTTATAAGTTGCTAATAAATTCTTTAAATAATTAGGGTCAGTAGCATATGGTACAGTACTATATCCACCTTGTTTTTCTGTCAATAAATGTTTTATTGCTTCTTCAACATTTCCATTTTTTAATTCCATTAAAGATTCAGGAAAGACTCTTTGTAAATTATTTAAATTATCTGCAATATTTTCTCTTAAAGATAAATCACCTAAATCTGCAAAAAACTCTTCTCTATCCTCTAAATTACCAGACTCTGCTGCTTCTTTAGTTCTAGCTAATATTGAGTTTTCTCCGGGTCTAGCTTTTCTACCAAAGATTATTCCATTTTCTTTAGCACCTTTAGAACGACCATATGAACTTTCTAAAGAAGCTTGAGCTGCAGCAAATTTAGGGTCAGGATGCCCTTCTTTTAAAGCTTCAACATATACAGCTTGAACAAATTTCTTTCTATTATTAAATGTATTTTCATTTCCTATATTTAAATCTTTTAAAAATGGCTCATAAGTATCTTTAGATAAAACTTCTTTTAATCTTCTTTGTTCTAAATCAATGTAGTTTCTTCCTCCACCTATAAGACTTCTTTCTCCTATAGCTTTTTGTCTTTCAAGTTCTACTATTGCATTTATAACGCTATCTCTATTTCTTAATTGTTTGTTTTCAAAGTCCTCAATATCTTCTAAATCAGCTTGTATAGTCTGTGCTAAATTAGGTTTTTCTTGAGGTTTAGGTGTAATAGGTGTAATAGTTTGGTCAGGTATAGCATCTAACATTACTCTTAACTCTGCAACTGGACTACCATCAGTGAATTTTTCTTCGTGTCCAGCTATCATTGTTTCTAATACTTTTTTAGGTACATTTCCTAAAGTTAGTTTATTATCATTAAGAACAACAGTATTTCCTAAATAAGATTCAGGAGGATTCATAAGGTACATTAAGAAGTCTTTATTTAAATTTTCTGGATTCTCACGAGTATTTATAAACTGTCTTTGTAGGCTTACAATATCTTCATAGCTAAATTCATCGTCTCCTAATTTAATTGTTCCTTTATTTTTAAAAGCTTCTAATTTTAATCTTTCATAATTATTATTAGTATCTTTTCTATAATTAGCATAAGAATCAGTAATAGATAAAGCATTAGTACTTGTTACATTGTCAGAAAATAAAGTATTAACTATGTCTGCGTTTGTGGGAGAAGATATATTAACATCTTTTAATTTTTTAGATATTAAATCTGTTCTTGGTATTTCTATAACTACAGTTTCGCCATCATGTCTTATATTACCTGATTTTATTAAAGCGTTAATATGACCTATTAATCTTGACTCAGTGCCTCCGGGAATATTTAATCTATCATAATCATCATTCAAATAACCAGAAAGTTGACCATGCATGTCACTTACAGCTCTAATAATACTGTTATTATCCCCAGAAAGATTTTCGTTTAAAACATACTTTGAGCCATCCCAAGTTTTTATTTTAGCGTTACGTTGAGTAAAATCACCAAATAACTTTACCTCTTTTGTTTGTACACTTGTTAATGGGTTATCGTCATCTTTTATATTTAAAGTTACTCTAGTTTTGTTAGTATATAAATCTTCATCTACCAATAACTTAAAAGCTTTATTAGATTCATCCATAGCAACTTTATCATCTCTAATAGTTGTTATTTCATAATCTCTAGTCTGAGCATTAAAATGATTGTGTACATTTCTAACATTTTCTGGATTTAAAACAACTTCAGAAACTTGTTGTGCTCCTTTAATTTTATCTTGAACTTCAGGAGTAGTAATTTTACCTTGTATTTCAAGTTCAGAAGCTACTACAGGACCATGTTTATCTTTAATTGAACCTATTAAGAAACCAAAAGCATCTCTGTATTTAGGGTCAGCATTAACAGAAGCTATTTCTTTTTTATATCTTTCATAGGTTGGTCCAGCTAACGAAAAAGGATTTTTAGTAGTTATGTATTCATTTTTAGAATACTCATTAACTCTATTTAAATATTCTTGTCTCGAAGCATCTAAGTATTTTGCATACTCGTCAGTAGCAAACATTTCAACATCGTCTATACCTTGTTTTCTTAGCTCATTATAAGTTATCGAGTTTTTCCAATTTTTGCCTATTTCTTGTTCTAAAAATTCAGCTCCTTTTTGTTGGTAATTATTATAAAACTCTCTCTCTGTTTTAAAACTTCCATAATCTCCTTCAATTTTTTTTAATGCCATATCTCTTTCAAGAGCTAGTTCATTAAGTTGATTTTGTTTCATCTGAGGTAAACGAGATGTTAAATTTTGTAAATAAGAACCGGCAGTATTAAATAATAAAGATTTAATAAAATCTGTGGTGCTACCACCTTGTCTTCTATTAAGATTTTGTAAAGTTTTTTGTACTGTGGGATTATTCAGAAACGACATTATTATCTCCTTCTAATAAACTTCTTGTTTTAGTTTTAACTTCCTCTGCTAATTCTTTTGGCATAGAAGTTTGGTCAACTCCTTTATTTCTAAGTTGAGATTTAAATTGATTAAATGATGTTAATACTGCATCAACTTTTTGTTCTTCTTCATTGTCATAGTCATTACCAGTTTCATCATCTAATTTATATTTAAGATTAGCTGACTCTCCAATATTTATTATGGTATACATTACAGGCTCATAAATTAACAACATAGTATCAGCATTATACTTACCTCTTGTAAAGCCACTATAAACAATAACATTAGTAATATCTTCAACCGTAGCTCCTTGAGACAAAGATTTAATAATATTAGACATAGCATCTTTTTGTAGCATACCGCTTATAACAAAATTCATAGCATCCTTAGGATTAGCAAACTCTGCAGGTCTTTCCCAAGGATAAGGGCTGTCAGGATTATTAGTTAAAGATTGACCCGGTACAGAATTACCTCTAGATTGTATTTTAATAAACTCATCAATACCTTCAGGACTAGGTGTAGAGTCTTCTATATCTATTTCTCTTTCTTTTTTTTCTAAAGTTATTCCTACCGTATTTAAAACATCTTCAGCAGACATACCTTGAGATTCAGCAAATTCTAAAATATCTATAACAGCATCCGTAAGGCTATCTCTATTAGTACTAGCTAATTGTTTTTCTAATGTAGGTTCTGTTTCTTTAAGCATATCCATAACCTCTGTTTCTTCCTGAAATTAATCTACTAGCAGGTCCAGTTCCTATAGGACCATAATCTCCATCATCTAAAGCACCTCCAGCAGCAGCTAATCCTGTACTTATACCAGTACCTAAAAGTGCTTGTCCTGCTCCTGTAAATGCAGTAGTGGCTGCACCTGCACCAACTCCACTAAAAATACCTGTTCCTACAGTAGTAGTAATAGCTGGACTAAAAGCTGTAGCAGATGCTAAAGTTGTACCTGCAGCAGTTCCTAAACTAGGAAATAATCCTGCCATAGCACCTCCACTTACTACTAATCCAGCAATTAATCCTGCAGTTAATAAAGCTTTTTTATTTCTTTTAACAAATCTGCCTAATGGTTTAAATATTTTATTTTTTATTCCTTTAAATACATTTTTAAATATAGCCATATTTTCTCCTTAACTACCAAACAAAGCACTTGCTAGTTGCACTAAACTGTCTTTACTATTTGCATATTTACCGGGGTCTGCACCTATAGCAGTGGCAACAACTTGAGCTTCTCTATCTCTTTCATTTTGAGCAGCTCTAAAATCAAAGTCAGCTCTGTCTCTCATTTCTTGCCAAAGAAAAGCCTGTGCATCTTTACTTAAAGCAAATTGATTTTGAACATTCTGTCTATTAATTTCGTTCTGTGCTGCAGTCTCTGCCAAGTTGATTTGTCTTCTCCATTCAACATTAGATTGCTCTACTAATAAAGCATTTCTAGCATTAAACTGGTCTCTTTCAAACTGTGCTTGTGCATTGTATTTTTCTGCATCCTGTTTTAATTGTGCATTTATTGTTGCAAGTTCAACTTCATTATTAATTCTTCTAGCCTCAGCAGCATTTTTAGCTGAAGCATTAAACTCTTTTGCTGCATTCATTTGACTTACATTAACTGTATCTATTTGTCTTTTTAAATCTGCCATAAACTGATTAGTCTGATTAACACTGGCAGCATTAAATTGTCTGGCAGCATTTTCGGCAGATTGATTAGATAATATTCTTTGTTGATTTTGTTGTGCTTGTAAGATAGTTGCTTGTTGTTCATTATTTAAATTAGCCATGTCCATTTGTAAAAACGCTTGAGCATTTTGTATTTGTGCTCTTTGGTTTAAGTCAGCTTCTGCTAAGTTAGCTTGTGACATTAAGATAGCGTTTTGCACGACACTTTGTTGGTCAAACCCAGCTTCTGTTATTGCTATTGTTTGTAAAAACTTACTATTAGATAATGCAGTTTGTTGGTCAGCGTTAAATTGAGCTAAATCAAATTGAAACACTCTTTGTGCATTTGATAAGGCAGTTGACTGTCTAAATTCTGCTTCTTTAATAGCTACTTGAGCTTCAATGTTTCTTTCTTGAGAAATAGCTGATTGTATTGCACTTGCATTACTTTGAGCAATAGGAATAGCAGATTGAATGATAGCGTTAAATAAAGCATCTCTACCAACTGTAGAAGCACTTAAACCTCTAGAGGCTAACATGTTTTCTACAGATGCAACAGCCGGTCTAGCCCATGCAGGTATTTCTCCATCTTCGATACCTTGTAATAAAGTATCCATTTGATTACTTACTAAAGCTTCTTTAGGCAGTCCTTCTATAACTCCTCTTTCTTCTTCAGTTAAATCCATTAAAGCATCTTCTAATGCTTCTGGATTATTTCCTAATTCTGTTATTACACTTTCAGATATACCTGCATTACGTAATTGTTTTTTAGCTCTAGTAACTCTACCTAAATCTGTACCTGCTACTTCTGCAGCTTGAGCTTTAGCCTCTGGACTTAGTACACCAACAACTCTTTCAGTTAGTGCTCCGGGTATTACTTCTACTGTAGCAGCCTCTATAGGGTCTACTCTATCAACACCTGCAGCTTTTGCGATTGCTTCTTCAGAAACAGTCCCAGTAGCAGCTTCTATCTCAGGAGCTTCACCTACTGTAGCCACGTCTACTTGAGCAGCAGTAATATCTGTAGGAGCTTCTACTTGAGCAACATCTGTAACTTCAGTAATTTGTTCAGGAGCTATATCTTCCAAAGAAGCTTGTTGGGCAGTTACACTAGGAGCAGGAGTTCTTAGTTGACCTGTTCCTTCAGCAATAACACCCTCTTCTTTTTTAGCTCCTTCTACTGTAGCCAGTTCAGCAGACTTAACAAAATCCTCAGGACTTTCTGTTATTCTTTTTGCTCTGTCTCTAGCCTCTGCAATCTCTTCATCTTTTATAGTTGACTTTTCAGGTGTCAAAGGTCCTGCAGCTTCGGCAGCAGCAGTAGCAGCTTGTTGAGCATCTTCAGCAGCTTTGTTAGCAGCTCTAGCAGCTTCGGCAGCAGCTTTTTCTCTTTCTTCTTCTGCCCTATCTAATTCACTTTGAGGAATATTAACTTGTGCTTCAGGTTCACTAGTATTACTAGGTCCACGAGTTCTACCACCTCTACCAGCAGGATTGATACCGCCTCTGCCACCAACTTGATAGCTTACTCTACCGCCTTTGGTATAATCCAAACGATTTGCAGTTCTAGCTTTTTTTCT
>Ga0160423_10004572_pt1 | contig 11369 bp, 15 predicted proteins | sample CRUFie14St8metaG_FD_108191 | JGI IMG/M metagenome (GOLD analysis project Ga0160423, IMG submission 108191) | Marine microbial communities from the Costa Rica Dome - CRUD Field 142mm St8 metaG | ecosystem: Environmental > Aquatic > Marine > Oceanic > Photic zone | place: Costa Rica: the Eastern... | reverse complement strand
TTTTCTATTAATTTATGATACCTCAGCAGCTGCTTTAAAAAAAATTCAAGCATCAAATGTTGCGCCATCACTTACACACGTTAGTAGAACTGCGACAGGTGATGGATCAACTGCAGCATTTACTGTGACAAGTGGTACTGCAGTAGCAAATGTATTAGTTTTTATAAATGGTGTAGTTCAAAGACCTACAGCAGATTATTCAATATCAGGAACTACTTTAACTTTTGGTACAGCACCTGCTGCGTCAGATAGAGTAGATATAAGGGAATTACCAAGATAGGATATAAATAGATAATATGGCAACAAAAATTAGAAGTTCAAATATAGACGCAGACGTATTAACAGGTAATACTGAATTAGCTGCCTCAGCTGCTGCTGATGATGTATTGTTAGTATATGATACTTCTGCTGGAGCGATTAAAAAAATTCAAGCGAGTAATGTAGGAATTGTATCACCAAGAATAACTAACGTAAGTCCAACTAATTTAATATCTGGTGACGGAACAGGTAATTTTACAATTGTGGTGACAGGTACTAGATTTTCTAGTGACGTGACTTGTACACTAATTAAAACAGGTGGGTCTGCACTAGCATTTGATACTGTGACTAGAAATAGCTCAACACAATTAACTTGCGTTATTGCTAAATCAAGTATATTAAACGCTGATGAACCATTTGATATTAAAGTGACAACAGAGGGTGGTATATTATCTCATACGTTAGAGAATCATATAACACTTAACGCAAGTCCAGTATTCGTCACTGCAGCAGGTTCACTAGGAAGTGTATTAGAAACAGCAACAAAATCGTTTCAAGTGATAGCGACTGATCCAGAATCAGCGGGTGTAGTCACATTTGAATTACAATCAGGTACTTTACCTACAGGTTTTTCATTAACAAATACATCTGCGAATGGAGGTTCTGCTATCATATCTGGTACAGCGCCTACAGTTTCAGCGAACACAGTATCTAATTTCGTATTAAGAGCTGTTGACGCAGCATCAAATACAACATCACGAGCATTCTCAATCACAGTACAAAACAATCCTGTGACAACATCATTTACTTCATCAGGTACTTATGCAGTGCCTACAGGTATGACAGTTGCTGATGTATTAGTAGTCGCTGGAGGCGGTGGTGGTCAATCACAAGGTCCACACCCTACTCACAGAGCTGGTTCTGGTGGAGGTGGTGCTGGTGGATTGATATTTATGCCAGAGTGTCCTGTTGTACCACAAGGCACAATCGCAATCACTGTTGGTTGTGGAGGTGCTCAACCTGGTGGACAAGATTCAGTTTTTGGTGCTTCACCAAGTCCAGGAACAACAGAAGTATTAACTGCCAAAGGTGGTGGTGGTGGCGGAGACGCTTACCAAAACCCAGGCGGACACCAAAATGGTAGACCAGGAGGTTCTGGTGGTGGTGCTAACAATAGTACAGCTGGACCTGGAATACAACCAACTCAACCAGGAAACTCAGGCGCATATGGATTTGGAAATCCAGGTGGAACAGGGTCTGGAGAAGATGGTGGTGGCGGAGGTGGCGCTGGCGCTGCTGGTGCTAATAATACTACAGGTGGTATAGGTAAAGCCTATACAATCGCAGATGGAACTACTTCAGTTTATTACGCTGGTGGTGGTGGAGCTGGACCAAGTCACGCAGGTGGTCAAGGTGGCGGTGGCGCTGGAGGAATGAACCAAGGTACAGCAAACCGAGGTGGAGGAGGAGGTGGTTCAAGTAGCATTGGACAAGGTTCTTCTCAAGGTGGAAAAGGAATTGTAATAGTTAGAGGTTAATCTAATTATATAAATATAAAATATATTAGTAATTTTTATAAGGAGAAATTGAAATGACTGATGAGAAAATAGATGGTAAATATGGTGTAAAAGAACCCAATGCGGGTACTGATGGTAAAGTTGCTTCAAATATGACAGGTGAGGCAATTAGTAGTGTTTTTGATTATGGTGATGTGAGTGATGAACAAAAAGAAGTAGTTTTAGAAATAATTGGTTTATGTGAAAATGAATTTAAAGACGTACCTTGTGGTATGTTCGCTGAAGAATTAAAAAGAAGATTTGAAACTACACCTATACCAATGAAAGATTATAAAAAATCGGTATGGGGTAAATTGACAGAAGACGAAAGAATTGGTATGAGTATTCAAGGTTTTAGAAATGCGAAAGATGAAAACGGAAAACCAATAAGAATACCACACATTGGATTTTCTGCTGATTTAGATTACCTTGATGGATTTGTGAATAGATTAGTAAAAAAGGCACAAGAAATTAAATAGGAAAGTAAATGGCGCTAACAAAGATAACAACAAATGCTATTACAGATCAGGCTGTAGAAAAAGATAAGATCAAAGCGGATGCGATTGATGCAACTAGAATTGCTGATGACGCAGTAAGTGAAGAACATTTAGATGTCACAGCAATAACTGGTAATACAGAGTTATCTGCGGCCAGAGACGACAATGACGTACTTTTAGTTTTTGATACAAGTTCTGGTACTATTAAAAAAATTCAAGCCTCAAACTTAGGTGTTTTAAATCCTACAATTTCTTCTGTATCACCTACAAACGTAAATACAGGTGATGGAACAGGTAATCATACATTTGTTATTACAGGTACAAAATTTAGTACAGGTGTGACTGCAAAACTTGTTAATACAAGTGGTTCAGATGTTGCTTTTAGTTCAGTCACTAGAAATAGTGCAACTCAATTAACTTGCGTTATTGCTAAATCAACTTTAGTAGATGCAGGTGAACCATATGATGTTTCTGTGACTTCATCAGGTATTACAGCAACATTAACAGATCAAATTAACGTAAATGCTCAACCAGTATTTACAACAGCTGCAGGGTCTTTAGGAAGTGTCACAGAATCTGTAGCAGGTATATTTAAGGTAAATGCAACTGACCCAGAATCAGCTGGTAATGTCACTTTTGAATTACAATCTGGATCAATACCAACAGGTATGACTTTATCAAACCAAGGAACTGAAGGTGGTACTGCTGTTATATCTGGTACACCAAGTGCAGTTTCAGCGACAACTACTTTTAACTTTGTTTTAAGAGCAGTTGACGCAGCATCAAATACTAGTTCTAGAGCATTTTCTATTACTGTAAATAATCAACCAGTATCAACTTCATTTACATCATCAGGTACTTTTTCAGTACCAAGTGGTGTGACATCAATTGATGTGTTAGTAGTCGCTGGAGGTGGTGGTGGCGGAGGTGGTAGATCAGCAAGTCCCGCAGGTACTTATTATGGTGGTGGCGGTGGCGGTGGAGGATTAATATTCTTCCCAGCTTACCCAGTCACACCAGGTGGAACAATTGCTGTCACAGTTGGTTGTGGAGGGAGTTCTGGACCAAGTGGTAATAAAGGACAATCAGGGCAAGACTCAGTATTTGGTGCATCACCTAGTCCTGGATTACACCCATCTGGAGAAGCATTAACTGCTAAAGGTGGCGGAGGTGCTGGTGCTGGTTATGGTTTAAGTGCACCTAGTATTGTACAAGCACTTCAAGGAGGTTCTGGTGGAGGATCTGGATCAGATGGTGGTTCAGCAGGACAAGCGACTCAACCAAGTCAACCAGGTGATTCAGGCGCATATGGATTTGGTAGTGCGGGTGGTAGAGGTATTAACCCAAGTGGTGGTAAAGGTGGAGGAGGCGGAGGCGCAGGTGGTAGTGGTTCTAACTCACCAAATGGTCAACCAGGAGGTGCTGGTGGCGCTGGTAAAGCATACACAATAGGTGATGGATCAACACCTGTCACATACGCAGCAGGTGGTCAAGGTGGTGGTAATTCTCCAGGACAAAACGCTCCAGCGAATACAGGTAATGGTGGTCACGGTACAAATGATAGTGGTGGTGGATATAATGCTAGTAAGGGAATTGTAATCGTAAGAGCATAGTTTTTTTAACTACACTAAATATTATATTATGATTGATGACATTTATATATTTGATAATATTATTGACTCTAAAGCTCAAGAAAAAATCCAAAATATAATCTTCAAAAAAATTAGATGGCAGTTTATTCCAGATGTCACTAAGCCTGATAATAAACAACAAAGACCTGGTTTTAATTATTGTTTCATAACAAATGCAGAAAATGTATATGAATGGCATACAGAAATGTGTACCATTGTTGATGCCGCTTGTAATAAGATAAACTTTAAAAGAAAAGAATGTTTACAAGGTCGTTCTTTTTTACAATTACCACTAAACTTAAAAGATAGAAGTATAGATGCGCCTCACGTTGACGCTGACTTGGATCATATTGTAGTTTTATATTATGTGAACGATAGTGATGGCGATACTGTAATATATGAAAACTTATTTGAGGGTTATGATAAAGTACCATTAATGAGAGATTTAAAAGAAAAGAAAAGGGTCACACCTAAAGCTGGTAGAGTTGTCATATTTAATGGTAAACATTGGCATACAAGTTTTCAACCAGAACACAATGTTAGATGTGTTATAAATTATAATGTAATATGATAACAGTTTATGATAATTTAGTCAATAGTGATTTGTCAAACAATATAGAGAAAAATATATTAAATGATGAGTTTCCATTTTTTTATAGAAATATTACAGTAGATAAAAAACACTATGATAGTTTAAAAAATATAGAGAGTATAAAAGATGGTCCTCAACTAACACATAATTTTTTAAATCACGGCATACGTTCTAAAAATTTTAATATCATAGCGCCTTTGATAGATGAAATAAATAATATATTAAAACGTAAAGAATTAAATTTTATTAGAATAAAGGCAAATTTAAAGTTTAATAATAATAACTTAAATAAAGATTATCATAACACACCACATATTGATAGAGAAGAAGATCATTATGCTCTTTTATATTTTGTAAATGAATCAGATGGTGATATGTTTTTCTTTTACAATAATGAAGCACTTGAAAGAGTAAGTCCAAAAAAAGGTAGATTTGTATTATTTAAAGGTAATATAGATCATAGTGGTCAACACCCTATCAATAGTAAAGTTAGGTGTACAATAAATTTTAATATAGTATGAGTAAGTTTTCGGTATATCAAATATTTCCAAAGATTTTATCAACATCAATAATTAATATTGATAAAGAAGAAGATAAAATTTTACAAGATTTAATTACAAAAGCTGATTATTATAAAGTTGGTGAAGAACAAGATTTACCAATTTGTTATGCGTCAACAAATAAGTTTATATTAAATGATACTAAAATTTTATTTCTTAAAAATTATATACTAAATGAGTTTAATAAATTTAAAAATGTAGTATTAAATCTTAATAATACACAATTTGAATTAACTACTTCTTGGTTAACTAAAACACCTAAAAATCATTTTTCAAATTTTCATAATCATTCAAATTGTATGTTTAGTGGTATTTTTTATTTTGATGATTCTTCTGATTTATTACTAAATGATTATACTATAAAACAATTTTATGTTATACCAAAGTCTTATAATGATTATAACGCTGACTCTTATACCATAAAACCTAAAAAAAATATGATGGTATTTTTTGATAGTAGATTACATCATAGAATTACAAAAAATTTAAATGAAAAAACTAGATACTCTTTGGCATTTAATTTTATACCTAAAGGTCACATAGGTATTGGTGACTCTCAAGCAGTAATATGATTGAACATAAATTTCCATTAGATAGTTTTATAGGTGGTTGGTATATACCTGAAAAAATATGTGATGATATAATTAATTATTTTCATAATAAAAAAGTTTATCATATTAAAGGTAAAACTTATGATAAAAATGGTAAATCTGAAATAGATGAAAATTTTAAAGTATCTACAGAAATTGATATAACACCATTTTTAGATGTGTATCCATTTGATGAATATGAAAAACAATTATATGAGTGTATGAAAAAATATGCAAACAAATATGAATTTATTAATAAAATGGAACCAATAAGTTTTTATGAGTCATATAATATTCAATGGTATAAACCAAAAGAGGGTTTCAAACAATGGCATTATGAAAGAGGTAGTTCATCTGCAAAAGAAAGAGTTTTAGTTTTTATGACTTATCTAAATGATGTTGATGACGGAGGTACAGATTTTTTTTATCAACAAATAACAACACCCGCTAAAAAAGGTTTGACATTAATATGGCCTAGTGAGTTTACACATACACACAAAGGACAAATAAGTATGACAAAAGATAAGTACATAGCCACAGGATGGATAGGGTTCAATAAATCAAGTTTTTAAAACTATTATATATATGTTATATTATGAAAAATATATTTAAAACAACATCAACACACTTTGAAACAAAAGAAGGTGATAAAATATTAACACCATTTGGTCCTAGTATATTTCAGTCACAGGTAGATTCAAATTTTACAAAAGCTTTAATAGAAGAAGGTCGTAAACTTACATTAAAAGATGACGACTGGAACAATAAACTAGCGGGTCATCTAAAATATGGTCGTTCTTATCATTATAAAAAAGAATTTGTTGCCATAGCACAAGATTACATAGGTAAATATGTTTTTAGATATTTACAAGGAATAACTGATCAATGGGGTCAAAGACAAGTATCTCAATTATTATCCATACCAACAAGAGAGACTGGTGGAACATATGATAAAAATAAAATGGTACAAGGTGAATTAAAATTAGAGTCACTTTGGATAAATTTTTCAAAAATGGGTGACTATAATCCACCACATACACACTCTGGTGTTTTATCATTTGTGATATTTTGTGATGTACCAAAAGAAATATTTAGTGTTCAACCTGATAGTAATACAAAACACGCAGGTAATATTGTTTTTCAACACGGTGAACAAATGACACCTCTTATGGGAACAGATGTGTTTATGGAACCTTACAACAATTTAATGTTTATTTTCCCTGCTAAACTAATTCATTATGTCCCTGCTTATTTTGTAGATGTAGAACGTATTAGTGTATCAGGTAATTTTATAGTGGTATAATTATGCAAGTAAAAAATTCATATTATTGGTTTAAAGAAGCTCTTACACCAGATCAATGTCAAAAAATTATTGATATGGGTAAAAAAGAATTAAAAAAAATTAAAGATAAAGGTGAATCAACAGAGGCTACTACTTTTGGTCGTAATCATAAACAAGCCTTTGAAAAAGAAGGAAAAGAAGTAGTGGCTCAAAAAGATGAGACCGTTGAAGAAATTAAGAAAAAAGTAGGTGACGGTGTAGATGTAGAAAAAGAAAGATATGTAAGAGATAGTGAGGTATGTTGGTTTAATGATACTTGGTTGTATGATTTAATACACCCATTTTTACGAACAGCAAACGAATCAGCAGGTTGGAAATATGAATGGGATTTTAGTGAGTCATTTCAATTTACAAAATATACACCAGGTGGTTTTTATGGTTGGCACACAGATGGTCAAAGTTGTCACTTTGGAAAATATAAAAGATATATTCCAGGTGTGACACCTTTAGACGTAAATGGTAATATACCTATGGGTTATACAAATAACCACAATATGATAGGTAAAGTAAGAAAATTATCAATGACAATAAATCTAAACAAACCAGGAGAGTATGATGGTGGTAATTTAAAATTTGATTTTGGTCCACATGCAGCTGGTAAAAGATTCCACGAAGTAGAAGAAATTAGACCACAAGGTTCTATTGTTGTATTTCCCTCATATGTATATCATCAGGTCACACCAATAACTAGAGGAACAAGATATTCTATGGTCTTATGGTCACTAGGACAACCTTTTGTGTAAGTCTAAATAGAATTAAAGGAGCAAATTAAAATGAGTATAATGAAACAATACATTCACAATTGGGATCAGTTGAGTGAAGAAGATAAAAAGAAAGCCAAAGATGCATTTAAAGGTAATCCTGGATTAAATTCAGCAGTAGTACACCCAGCCGCAAAATTTTTTGAAGAACACAGATGGGTTAAGATAGATAAATTTGTACCTAGGGAAATGTGTAATCTATTATATCATCATATAGAATGGGCAGCAAAAAGATTAGCATGGAAAGAAGAAAATGATGTTCCTATTTCTTATGATAATGATGGAACGTTTACTGATACACAAGCTCCAGGTGATTACAGTAAATATGGTGATCCTATATTTGATACTCTTTTAAATTTATCATTAGAACAAATGCAGACGCTGACAGGTAAAGATTTAGTTCCTACTTACACTTATCATAGATTATATACAACAGGTACAGAATTAAAAAGACATAAAGATAGACCAAGTTGTGAAATATCAACAACTGTATGTTTAGGTTATGATAATAAAAATGTTGATGCAAGTGTATATCCAGATTGGGATTGGCCAATGTTTGTAAAAGAGCCAGATGGTAAGGAGATACCTGTTCATATGAAACCAGGTGATATGATAATTTATAGAGGTTGTGAGATAGAACATTGGAGAGAACCTCTTTGGGGAAATAATCACGCACAAGTATTTCTACACTATAATGAAAAAGGTGGTGAATATGATATACCTTTTGATGGTAGACCATTGTTAGGAATGGGTTCTGAATTTAGAAGTGAAGAGTCAAAAACAAAAGCAGATAAATTAGAAAATGATAACAAAGGTGTAGAGGTACCTTTTAAAACAGATAAAAAAGAAGAGGATACTCAAATTAAAAAAGTTATATATTAATATGAAACCAGGTGATATGATAGAACAAAGGTGGAAAGCTAATACTGTATTAGATGACGAAAAATATCCATATGTTATTGTAGATAATTGGTATACCGAAAAAGAAGAAAATGATGTTTGGAAAGAGTTAGATTTTTACAGTGTAATAAATCAAAAAGAAAGAGCCGAAAATACCATTGTTGCTAAAAAAGATGGTGTTCCTTTATCAAAAGCGTATAGATTTTACATTGAAGATTATTATAAAGAAAAAAATAGACATATATCTGCTATTTTAAATTGTGGATATAAAGCGAGATCAAAAGAATTTCATAGTATAGTTGAAAAATGTATACCTTACTACAGATCATTTGCATCAACAAATAGAGACTCAACTTTAATATCTTACTATGAAGAAAACGATCATTATAAACCACATTTCGATTCTTTTATGTGGACTATGTTAATATGGATGGTAAAAGAACCTAGACATTTTGATGGAGGTGATTTTGTTTTAAATGAACCTGGACACGAAATTAAATTAAAAAATAATAGAATGGTTTTATTTCCTAGTTGTTATTTACATAGTGTTAACCCTATAAAATTTCATACACAACCTAAAGAAATTGGTTATGGTAGATATTGTATAACACATTTTTTCTATTCAATACCTGCGGGTAATCCTGAACCAGAAAACTGGAATGATGACGGAACACATAAAAATGCCTGAATTTAGAATACATAATCTTTGGCCAATTCCTGTGTATCAATCAGAAATCAAAACAAAAGATGAATGGAAAGAAAAGCTTTTAAAGTTAGAATATAATAGAACACACGTTGCTAATAGTGATATATCTGACAATAGAAATATTTTAAAAGATATGCCTGATTTAAAAAGTAAAATAGATTTTCATTTAGAAAATTATGTTAGAAAATATTTACACGTTAAAAAAGAATTAAATTTTTATATGTTAAATTCTTGGTCAAATATTCATCACCCTAATGATTATTCACAAATACATAATCACGGTAATGCATTAATAAGTGGTGTGTATTACCCTATCATACCAGAAGATAGTGGTGGTATACAATTTCATAGATCATCATATAAATCTAATTTATTTGATCTGTGCGTGATGATGGAATATGATGAAGATACAATAGTCAATGCTGCTCGTTATCAAATAGATGTAAGAGAAGACCTTATACTTTTGTTTCCGTCTCATTTAGAACACAGTGTTAATGAAAATTTAAGTAAAGAGGGTAGATACTCTGTGGCATTTAATTATTATGTTAAAGGTAAATTAGGAAAAGAAGAATACGAATTGGAGTTAAAATGAGTGAACAATATAAAAAGTTAAAAGTTTTAAAAGTAAAACCAACAAAAGGTAAATTTAAAACATTTACAAATGGTAGTTTTATAGAACAACTAAAAGAAGAACAACCTTATTTAGGTAAAGAATTAGTTTTAAATATTGATAGAATTATGAGTGTATACCCATCAGAAGATGGTATAGGAACACAAATACACTCTGCTGATAATCAACACACTTGGAAAGTTTTAGAAGAAATAGACGTGGTAGTAGGAAGATTAAATGAATAAAACTGAATATTTCTCATCACCAATATATAGTGAATTAAAAACTGAATGGATTGATAAATTAAATAAATTAAGTGAACCTTATATACAACAAGCAAGAAAAGATAGAGAAGAAGATAATAAGAAAAGATTAACCGTAGGTTATACAAATGATATTGGTATGACATACCATAGTGGTCCTTTAGAGCCAGATGAAAATTTTAGATTTTACCACGATTATATAGCACAAAAATCTCGTTGGGTATTAGATGATATGGGTTATGATATGTCAAATTATAATTTAATATTTACAGAAAGTTGGGTACAAGAATTTTCTTTTAATGGTGGTGGACATCACTGGTTTCATACACACCCTAATTGTCATATATCTGGTTTCTACTTTTTAAAATGTAGTGAATTGACATCAAAACCATTATTTCAGGATCCTCGTACAGCACACGTGCCATTAAAGTTAAAAGAAAAAGATGGTACAAAAATTACTAACGCAAATGATATTATTAATTTTAATGTTAAACCAGGATCATTATTATTATTTCCAGCGTATATGTCACACGCATATTCAGTAGATCACGGAATAGAACCTCATAGATTTATGCACATTAATATAAGAGCTATTGAGAAAGATGTATTTAAATCTTTTAGTATGAATAGTATGTCATAATCTTATAAATATAGTAAAGGAAGATTATATGGCAGTCACACAAAACACATCAATTAATTTAGTTGTAGATCAAGGTACAGACTTTAGTAAAAATCTAACAGTCACAACCGATGGATCAACGGCATACGATATTAGTTCTCGTACATTTAGAGCACATATGAGACCGTCTTATAGTTCTTCTACATTAACTGCTGAGTTTACAACAGCGATAGTCACAGCGACTTCAGGTATCTATAAACTATCTTTAACAGATACACAAACGAAGGCGATAGACGCAGGTAGATATGTTTATGACGTAATGATAACACTTGCTGACTCTACTATTGAAGTTGTACACAGTGGAATTATAACAGTAAATCCAAGAGCAACTAAAGCGTAATGAATGAGTTATCAGAATTTTTTAGTTCTGTAGCCAAAGAGAAAAAAAGAGTTGAAGAAGAAAAGATAAGATTTACACCTAGGG
>Ga0160423_10004571_pt1 | contig 11370 bp, 18 predicted proteins | sample CRUFie14St8metaG_FD_108191 | JGI IMG/M metagenome (GOLD analysis project Ga0160423, IMG submission 108191) | Marine microbial communities from the Costa Rica Dome - CRUD Field 142mm St8 metaG | ecosystem: Environmental > Aquatic > Marine > Oceanic > Photic zone | place: Costa Rica: the Eastern... | reverse complement strand
TTCCACCTGTTGGTAAACCTAAAACACCTAATTGAGAATTACCAATAAATCGTTTTACATGGAGTGCAACGATAGTTGACATTTCATCATAGTTAAGTACTTTTCTAATTATACCCTTCATTTATAATTTTCCTGCATCTAATTTATCTGTATTTTCAATCTCATCGATTAAAAATCCTATCCTCTCCTTTGCAATATATGGAGAATCTTCTTCTAATAATTGTTTAATTTGTTTTAGATTTTTTACAACTAATCTTTTTGAACACAGAGGATTTTTGGTTTTTATTTCCTTACCCTCTCTTAACCAATCTTTTACTGTATCTCTTAAACTCATAATTACATCATTTGTTGAGGAATCATTATTGGTGTTTGTTTTTCCTCAGGTTTATCAACCACCATACATTCTGTTGTTAATATCATCGATGCTACTGAAGAAGCATTTTCAAGAGCTGTTCTTGTAACTTTCTTAGGGTCAATAATACCTGCTTCGAACATATCAACAAATTTTTCATTCTTTGCATCGTAACCACCACCATTTTGTTTAATATATTCAATAACCGAACCCTCAGTAACACCACAATTTTTAAGAATCTGTGAGATTGGTGAAGCTAAAGAAGTTCTAATTATATCAAATCCATTTTGAAAAGAATCAGATTTATCTAATGGAGTATCTCCAAGAGTATCTTGTGTCTTGAGTAAAGCAATACCACCTCCCTCAACAATACCTTCTTCAATTCCAGCTCTTGTTGCATGAAGTGCATCATCAACTCTATCTTTCTTTTCTTTCAGTTCTATTTCGGAACCAGCACCAATATAAAGTACCGCAACTCCACCACTTAGTTTTGCCAATCTTTCTTGAAGTTTCTCTTTATCATAATCTGAAGTTGAATTTTCAATTTGATTTTTAATTTGTTCAATTCTTGCTTGTATATTTTCACTATCTCCAGCACCATTTACAATTGTTGTACTATCTTTACTAATTGTAACTTTTTCTGCAGTACCTAAATGTTCAACAGTTGTGTTTTCTAAACTTTCACCAAGCTCTGATGATATAAACACACCACCAGTAAGAATTGAAATATCTTCCATCATTCTCTTTTTTCTATCACCAAAGGCAGGTGCTTTAACAGCACAAACTTTAATAGTACCTCTCATTTTGTTTACTACAAGAGTTCCTAATAACTCACCTTCAATATCATCTGCAATAATCAATATTGGATTATTTGTACTTGAGATTTCTTCTAGTATGTGAATAACATCATTCATTGTTGATAACTTCCCATCATATAGAAGTATTTTTGGATTCTCTAATTCACAAGTCATCTTTTCAGGATTTGTTACAAAATGTGAACTTTGATATCCTCTATCAAATTGCATACCTTCAACTAGTTCCATAGATGTTTCAATTCCTTTTGATTCCTCAACTGTAATTACACCATCAGTTCCAACCTTTTGAAATGCATCTGCAATTAGTTCACCAATAACAGAATCATTGTTTGCTGATATTGTAGCAATTTGTTTAATCTTATCATAATCTGAACCAACAACAATTGCTTGTTTACTAAGTTCTTCAGTTACAATACTAACCGCCTTTTCAATACCTTTTTTAAGTTCCATAGGATTGGAACCATTTTCAACAGCTTCAAATCCTAATCTCGCAATCTCTTGTGCAAGTACAGTTGCCGTAGTTGTACCATCACCCGCTTCATCAGCAGTTTTAGAAGCAACTTCTTTAACTAATTGAGCACCCATATTTTCAAATATATCTTCTAACTCAATTTCTTTTGCTACTGATACACCATCCTTTGTAATATGTGGGGTACCTTGTTGTTTTTGTAGAAGTACATTTCTACCCTTCGGTCCAAGTGTTACCTTAACCGCATCAGCAAGAGTATCTAATCCATTCTTTAATGATTCTCTCGCTTGTACATCAAACTTTAATTGTTTTGCCATAATTTATTTTAATTTAATTCGATACAATAATTTCACCAACATTCCAACTTGGAATATAATACTTAAATTGATGTCTATCTAACATTTCTGTAATTGTTTTAGACATTTTTGATGAATTTCCTACTATGATTCTACATTGAAATAAAGGGTCTTGTGATTGTGTTAATACAAAATCCTCAGCAGCAAATTGTGCCTCATCATGTGTAAAACCATGTAAATCTATTTCGTTCATAATTATTTTTTACAAATATACGAAAAATATTTTAATTATCCAAATATTTCTACTCTTATATCTTTCATCAATTCAAAACCTAAATCTGAAAGATAACCTCTACCTTCTCTAATCATCTTATCCCATCCACAAAAATATACAAGTGGTTTTTCATCTAGGATTGTGATTTCTGGTAAATAAGCCCCATGAACATAACCATTAAACCCATCCCATTTTTCACGAGATAAACATGGTACAAATTCAAAGTTAGGAATTATCTTTTCATAATTTTTCATCTCTTCGTAATAAGGAATATCCTTTTGAGTACGAGTACCAAAAAATAATTTTAAGTTTTTAGTTGGTATATTATTTTCTGCTATATATCCTAACATAGACCTAAATGGAGATACACCACTACCAGTTGAAACAAAGAATATATCTCTTTCGATATTCTGTGGTAGAGTAAAGATTCCCATTGGTCCATTGTATATAAACTCATCACCAACCTTCGCTTCTTTAAATAGATATTCACTCATTTTACCACCTTCTAAATAAGTGATAATAAGTTCAAATCTATTGGTTCCATCAGGCCATGAAGCAACTGAGTAGTTTCTTTCAATAGGTTCATCGGTTCTCGTTTTAAGTGTAACGAGTTGACCTGGTGTAAAGTTTAATTCATCGTACAAAGGAGATTCAAACACAAATCTCCAATTTACTGATGTTTCTTTTATTATTTCTACTAAAACTGCTCCGTCCAATTTTACTCCTTTGTTTTTGTTAATAAGAAAGAGGAGAGTTTTCACACTCCCCTCTATTGTAAATGATTAACCCTAAAACTGAGGAATGTTATCCTCATTCTCTTTTTGGTTTTCCTCTACATCATTGAATAGAGGTTCACCATTTTCATCTTTTTGATACTTTTGTACCAATTGTTTGATGTAAGTTCTTTCTGAATCAACACCACCATCTTGTGAAAAGAATGGATAGATTGAAATCTCAGCGGCCTCACCTAATTCGAAACCATCATAAATTAATCCAGCCATCTCAACCGATGCTCTTGTTGAAACCATAGCGGTAAGTTTACCATTTTCACTCATAGATTGAGTTCTAGTGTGGTGAGAGATTTCAGCAATTGCTTTCAAATCATCTTCGTTCACTTCAGGAAACATAAACTTAAGTAATCCAAATTCTTTAACATCATCAAGAACATCCATTTCAATAGTAACAAATCTATCTAAGATTGCTCTGTCCATAACTCTTGTTGAAGTATATTCATTACCAATGTTAGCAGTAGCAATGAAAGTAACACCATCAGCAACATTCACAATTGGTGAACCTTCAGCTTCATCTAATCTCAAATATCTCTGTCCTTGGTCAAGAACAGTCATTAAGATGTTCCATGCATCTGGATGTGCTCTCGATAACTCATCTAAGAGAATCACAGCATTTGGAGTTTTAATTGCCTGAACAAAAGCAGATTCTGAAAAGAAGGTACCCTTCTCTTTATCGAAGTGTGTATTCCCAATCAAGGTAGCTCTCGGGTCTTGAGTAGCACCAAGGTTGAAATAGAAATCTGGTCTATCAAGAGCATTCACTAGAGCTTTCGATGCCATAGTTTTACCACAACCACTTGGACCAGTCATCATTATATTTTTGGCCCTTACAGCACTTCTAATAAGGTATTTCCACTTTAGTTCTTCCATAACTAATTCAGTAGGTTTTAACCCAACCGAACCTTTATGGATAAAATCTTTAATTGCAGTGTGGTCATTTTTATCTTCAAACTGAACCCCACCTTGGTCTGTATTCATAGGTATCACCAAAGAATTATATACATCCATGTTTACTTTTCTGTAAGATTTCTTACCATTCTTATTGATATAAGCCTGAACAGCCATTCCTTTATTGAAAGCTGATTTTCTAACACCAGTCGTAGCACCCAAAGTACCAACTTTGTTACCCGCCGTGTCAATTAATTTAAATGTGTTACCAAATTGTTCAACTTTGTAAACTTCATTTGGAACATAACCTTGTTTAATTTCTAACATAATTTAAGTTTTAGTGTTTATTATTATTATCTCATTTACTATGTAAATATACAAAAAATATTTGATATATCCAAGTCTTTTTTCATTTATTTTTGTAAAAATAATTGATTCATTGTTTTAGTTATCTGATTAACATTTTCAACATCAATCATCTTAGCACCTTTACCATACATTGTTTTGAAAGCTTTTGAATCATATCCATCTTCGTACCCATCTCCAATAAAGTAGGCCAGAGTTTGGATTCCCATACTCTCAATCACTTTTACCATTTTGTTGGTGTGTCTTTCAGCGGCATCACCACCATAGTAGAAACCATGACCAGGGAAGTAAGGTTGTCCATCTGATATATTTAGGAAGTAAGAATCTAAATCATTGTTAATTGGAACAAATTCTTTTTGAATAGCCTCAAAACATAATCCTTCTGGTGTTGTACCATTTGGTCCTAATCCACCGAACATTTGTTTTACCTTAGAGAACTTATCTACTCTTGAATCGTAAGCCATTACAATATAAGGTTTGTTATCTTGAGTACATCTGAAAGTTACTTGAACTTGTAGGTTAGGAATCATATCAACTGCCTTACAAATAGCAACTACATTAGTCATTGTTTTCTCCCATTTACCACCACCCATGGATGATGAAGCATCTACTGATATGTGAAGGTTAGCCTTCTTGTAAGAATCAACTTCTGTGAATTGGAAAACATTCTCATTACCAAATCCAAGGGATGAAATCATTCTCTTATCAATTCTACCAACTTTCTGTCTGTTGAAAACAGTACTTCTATCTTCACCTCTTACTTGTAATTTTTTACCAAGTAAAGTACCTAATTTAATACCCTTATCAACTGAATCTTGATAATACATTCTAACTCTTCCTTCTTTAGCAGAATTCCAATAGTTATTTTGAGTCATTGGAAATAACTCAGATTCCCATAAACTTCTAGTAAGTTTCTTAACAACAATACATTGAACAGATTGATTTCCATAATAACCACTTTTGTAATCTTTACCAACTTCCTTCAGTTCGGAACCTGATTCTTCAATCGCATTTAGATTTTTGGAATCCGTCTTTGTAATAGAAGTTTTTTGAATATCACCATCTAAAAACTTCTTTTGTTTTTGAATCTTAGTTTTAAGTAAATCTTTTTGTCTATCTGAAAGTTGAACTGAAGATTTAGGTTTTGAATCATCACTTGATGGTTTAGCATTATCCATGTTATCAGGTAGATTTTCAACATTCATACCCCCACCATTAGTGGGATTTTCATCAGAACCACCCATTGGTGAAGTACCATTCAGAATATTGTTTGAAAATTCTTCAAACTCTTCATCACTCATAGTATCATCTGAAGAACCTTGTTCATTATCTGAAGATTCTCCACTACCCTCACCTTCACCACCATTTTGTGGTTGAGGAGTTTCACTACCCAAAGTATCATTAACAACATTTAAGTTACCTAATATAACTTGGAAAATCTTAAGAGCAACATCTAAAGTATCATGTGATGTTTTCAATCTTGAAATATTTTTAAGATTGATAATTTTATAAATTTCTTTTAAACCTTTCAGAGATGAAAGTTGAGTATTTTTGTTATGTAAGTTGATAATTCTGAACATATAAGAATCAACTGTTTCTTCGGTGTATTCATCAGATAAGAGTGCCTTATCAATTAATTTATCATTGAAGTACTTATCATACATTTTTCTGTAATAACCTCTATAACCAGGTGCTGATTTAAATACGAAGTTATCAATTCTTCTATCTTCTACATAGTTCCAAAGATTCTTAATAATTTCTTGTGAATTGTAAATACCTTTTTTAATAGAACCTTCAGTTACATGAGTTGGAATCAAATTGTATAAATCATGTAGTAATTGAAAATCTGAAAGTTTAATGTGAGAACCTTCGTGAAGTGCAAGTCCAACTGCAACATCAAAATCTTTTGGTTGTGTAATTCTACTACCAATAACAACTGATTTACCATCAGTATAAGAATCACCCCTCTCTTTGAACTTAACTGGTACTGATTCGTTGGTTACAATATTAACAAAGTTTGAAATTGCTCTCTTGGATGATGCAAGTTTGTATAAATCTAGGGATTTCTTCTCTTTATCAGAGAGTTGGTCTACAATGATATCATCTGTATCGAAATCATCGTACCAAAATGAAGAATTATATTTACTCATAGTTTTAAGGTTTATTATCAATTACAAGACTAATATACGAAAAAAATCAATACAAGTCAAGTCTTTTATCATTTATTTTTTTATCTATACATTATAACAACTGAACCAAATTTTGAATCGAATACTTTAAGAAGGTTTTCGTAATCACCACTCATCATTTCATCCAATATTGGTTTTGATGGGATACCTACTTCTTTACACAATCTTCTAGCAACACCTAAAATGTAGTAAGCATTTCCTTGTGGGCCAGTTAAATCGATTTCAATTTTGCCGTTTGATTTTGGTTTCTTTACTATCATAACTTATCTCTTATTTACATAGTAAATATACGAAAAAAAGTTGAGACTGCCAAGCAAAAAGTGAATTATTTTATAATAATTTTATAGATAGGGTTATCTTTATTATGACCTACATATTTCCATCCCTCTTCTTCAAGATGTAATCTCATTGCAGGTGAGTTATATTTAGAATTAAACTCTTTTTGAAATACTTTTGGTTTTGTTAAACTCATCTATTTTCTTTTTTAAATAATCAATTGATTCACATGAACCCATTAAGGCTCCATATTTCATGTAATATTGAATTTGTTGTGGTCTTAATGATAAGATTTTTTTTAAATCATCTATTTCGGGTAGATGATAGTGTGTATAACTCATAATAAGTCATTTGGTGTGTTTCTGTATATTCTGTATGAATCTTCATTAAAGTGTTCTGTTGATACTTCAAACACTATTGAATTATCTTGTAGTGAGATAAGTTGGTGAGGTAATCCTCTTTGAATTAGAACCGAATCACCTTCTTTTAATATTCTTGAATCATGCTGACCTTCTTCAACATCAATCCAATTGAATTGAAAAGAACCTTGTTGTACATACCAAGTTTCTTTTTTAAGTAAATGATAATGCATAGAAAAATGTGAACCTTTATTTGGAAACACTAACAACTTTCCACAATAATCTTCATCATTATGTATCCAAAGTTCATGACCCCAAATCTTTTCTACTTTTTTGGGTGGTTTTACATCTACTGGTATTATCATCTATTCGTTGTAATCATATCCAAATCCACTATCTTGTTTTTCAAAAGATTCGTAAATTTCATCTAATTCACTAATCATTTTTGTAACTAAAGACCAATCTTTTTCTTCAACTGCATCTTCTAGTAGATTTATTATTCTTCCTATTTCTTCTGTAATATCATTCATTATATCTAAACTTGTATAATTTTTTTATATTATATGTTGTTAAATATAACAAAATTCAAAAAAACAAAATTATATTTAAGTAAATACAAACTATCTACCTTGACCTCTGTAAGGTTTTTTATAATTTTTACTGTTTTTACTTCGTGAATTTTTTGTTTTAGCATGAACTCCAGGTCTTTTTTTCTTAGTTTTTTCAAAAGCACCTGAATAATTGAGGTTTCTCGCCATTATTATTTTTTAATGAGTTTGTTCTTTTTTAAAGCTCTTGCAGTTTCAATCCATTTTTTACCAATTGAATTATAAATTGGTTTTCTAATAAATGAATTAACTGCTTTCTGTACCTGTCTATCAATAGGTTTGTAAACTGTGTTATCCACAATTCTAAAATTTCCTCCGAATAAGTTTTGGAACTTACCTAAGTTATTTTGAACATCACTCCATGATTTTGTAACCAATCCTGATGGTAATTGTCTTTCTCTTTGTTTATTTCTTTCTTGAGCTACTTCGAGTGAAGTATTAACAAATACCATGTAAGTATCATAACCTAGTGATTCAGCTCGTTTCTTATTCTTCTGAATCTTACTGTACACATGACCAGTACCATCGATAATCATACCTAACCTACCAGCTTCATAGAATTGTTTCTGTTTAGCAGTTAGTTGTTTTGCTCTATCTCTGATACCACCAGGTGTTGCAGTAATTTTATCCCATAGTTCTGGTTCTTCTCTTTCGATTCTTGCCAAATCCCTTGGGTCTATACCATTTTTTTTAAGTAAACTTTCAAATGCTGAATCTGAATTTACAGATTTCAATCCACTTGAAGAGAATGATAGATTTTTGAGTTTTTTATCAATACCGAAAATTTCCATGGCGGTGAATGATTTACCTGAACCAGGTCCACCTGCCATGAAAACACATTTAAGAATACCAGGGTCATCAACACCCTCGATAATCATTTGTTCTAATATAGTTTCTTTTATGTTCAATAGTTCACTTTCGATATCATACATTGAATCGAGAACTACTGTTTCGGTAATTAAATTCTTTAAACTCAATTTTACTCCTTATTTTTTGTTGTATAATGAGTAAACTTTATTAACAAGTGTTGATTTTTTAACTGAACCATCTAATTCAACACCATGGTCAGTTTGTGCAGCATCAATAAGTTGTTGTTTTGTCATTGAGTTAAGTTTTGATTTAGTAACTTTACCTTTGATTGCCTGAAATACTTCTTCAATCTCATCTACTACATCCTCAATCTCATCTTTGACATTTTTTACTCTAGTTTTAACTGCCTTTACTTTTTTCTGAACTTTCGCTTCGATTTCGTCTACTTTATCTTCAACTACATCTGGAATAAAATCACCATCAGAATCTTTGATTTTTCCCTTTTTAATTAATACATACCCAACTCCAGCAGCAACTGCTAAAAGTCCGATAATGATTAGAATTGTTTGCATAATTTACCTTTTTTAAATTAATTTTTGTTTGTGATAGAATATCACTACTATAAATATAACGATATTAGATAAACATATGTTCATCCATATCCTCAGGTGCCTTGTTGGTATAATCATCAATTTCTTGTATTATACCTGAGCTTGGGAATATCGTAGCGTATAGTAGGATTACTTTTAGGATTAATTTTTTTACTTTACTCTTCACCGTATAAACTCCATCTTTTTTCTGGTTCTGGTTCTATTACTATTTCTTCTTTATCTACAATGTAAACATATCCTTCACGAGCATCCATGTAGAATTGTGTTTTACCTGTATCTTGATAAATGAATTCAAGAACATCTGTTAGAGAATCTAAAGTAACGGTAGTGTTGGAAAGAGGAGCCCACCTATCACCAGGTGGAACTCTTTTCGCAACTCTTGTTTTTACTTCGTTTTCTTGTATTTGAGGTTCTTTACTCATTACTCAATTACTCTAATTATTCTACTTTCTTTTGCACCACTCACTTTGTAACTAAGTTGAACACCAGAATCTTCAAAATCTTTTACAACTCTTGCCTCAGCTTCTGTTACTGATTGTGCATCTACTAAGTAGATTTCTTTTTTTAATTTTGGGTTACCATTTTTAAGTGTAGCAACTTCCACTTCTACTGTAACTTCGAAATATTTCATAATTTTAAATGTTTATATTAATATATATTTATTTGTTATCACAAAGATACGAAAAAAAATCTTAATTTCCAAATTTTCTTCCAAAAAATTCATAATTTTTATTTACGGCATCTAATTCTCCCTTTTCGATGGCATCTGCTTCTGTATCATAAATCGCATCAACAGGACATTCAGGTAAACAAGCTCCACAATTAATACAAGTTGCGGGGTCTATATAAAGTTGTAAGCCTTTCAATTCCTCAGGTGACATATTATCAACCTCAGCTGCACTTCCACTTGTTGATATCGGCCCATGAATACAATCTATGGGACAAACTTTTACACAAATAGTATCACATACACCTTCACATGCTTTACCAATTATATAACTCATTAATATTCGTATTCTTTTCTAGGACCTGTTAGATTCCCATTGATTAAAAATGAACAATTAAAACATAACATTCTGAGATTTTCATATTTGTGGTTTTTTCTATCTCCATCCTCAAAATCTAAAACTAAAGGAACTTTACCATCACTAACTCTCTTCTCTTCAAATCCACAACAATTACATTTTTCTAACATATAACCATTGTTGAGTAATCTTTGTTTTAATTTCCAAACAGGATAATCAGGATACTTTCCTTTAAGAATATCATCTAATGAGTACTTTCCTCTTTTTAAATTATAACCTTTTCTAATACCAGTACCATCAGGATTTTTTAAATCTTCAAAGATACCATATTTTTTTGCATATTTTTTGTAAGTATTATAAGAAACTCCAAGTAATCTAGCGGCCTCCATTGCAGAACGAGCCTTTTCTTGAACTTCTCTTATTTCAGATTCTAAAAGTGGTTTGGAACCCAACCCTCTTTTCATTCTTCTATTTTTTCCAGCTAAAGATAAATCTTGAGTTGGGTCAAAGTTTGGGAATATCTTTTCGTTTTTATTTTCCATACTAATCTCTTTTTATATAAGTATAGTATATTAAAACTTTTTGATACACTTTCCTTAAAAAATTGATTTTTTATTTAAATCTGTGAATATTGTACTACCTGTTATTTCTTCATATAACTTTTCACCTAAAGAAATGTATTGTTTGGGGCCTAATAAGTTTTTATAAAAGGTATGTATTTTAATTACCTTATCCTCTCCAAAGTTTTTAATAAGATGAGATATAATCATTGCGTTCACTAAAGGAAAAGGTTTATCACCTCCAAGGTGATAGTAACTTAGGAAATCAAAATCAAAACCATTTCGAAGTTTTTCTTTTGATTCAAACTCTGTAACATAATTATGTTCTTGTTTACATTTTGTACAATATTGAGAATTTATAAATTTTAGTGGCCACTTATCTAAATTTTCATTTTTAATTACCACAGGTATATTTGTAAATAAATAAGGTGATTCTTGTACTGGTATCAAATCAGATGAATACTTTTCAATGATTTTTTTATATTGTGGATTATTTTTCTTAAGATAAAAGTTTATTAAAAATTGTTCTAAGAAAGTTGCGTAAATTCTTTTTTCATCAAATTGTTTTTTTAATGTTTTGTAAATTAATAAAACTTCATCAATTGATTTGTTGAATTCTTCAATATTATCAGATACAGCGATAATATTCATATTAGGTATTTCACTTAATTTAATTTCTTT
>Ga0160423_10004570_pt1 | contig 11371 bp, 11 predicted proteins | sample CRUFie14St8metaG_FD_108191 | JGI IMG/M metagenome (GOLD analysis project Ga0160423, IMG submission 108191) | Marine microbial communities from the Costa Rica Dome - CRUD Field 142mm St8 metaG | ecosystem: Environmental > Aquatic > Marine > Oceanic > Photic zone | place: Costa Rica: the Eastern... | reverse complement strand
CAAATATTTTTCGTGAGGGTGTTTGAACAACCTTTTTATGGCTCACATGGGGTATTAGTTGACTTTCTTCGTCATCATGTAAGTCGTTTGAAAACTCGTCTTCCGCAATCTCAGCAAAACTAGTTTGGTTGTAATTATCATTGTATAAGTTTTCAGCATTTAAAGTAGTTAAAGGGGGTTCAATTCGAGAACCGTATTCACCAAAACTTAGTTCATTTTTTTCCTCACTTAACATATTTGAGCTCGGTGTAGTCTCATCTTTTTCAAATTCTTGTGGCAGATCAGTTTGATCTAACTGAAATCGTGATTTTATAGCAGCAGAAATTTTTGAACTCAGACGTGGGTTAGAAAATATATTTTCACTACTAGTTTCTTCGGGAGAATTATCGTCATGCTTGATTATTCTTGGTGCGACAGCGGAGTAACTAAGATCACTGCCGTCATTATATAAATTAAGGCCGCTGGCTTGAGCAAAGCCAGGAGCTCTTGGCACAAATTTCTCTCCATACATATCCGCCAAATTTTCATTTAAATCCCCCTGACTATTTTTGCTAAAAACTTTTTGACGAATGAGGGCAATAGTCTTAACAGCGCCTATTGCCAATAAAGAATAAGTTGTCTTCGAGCTGCCATATAAAAACCCAACAATTTTTTTGATTTCTGAACCTATGAAGCCTGAACAGAATACATTTAAAATAATAGTCAAAAATAGAGAAATGATCGTTATTGCTAAAATGCCATCAGAGGTCGAGATGGGAATAAAGGTTAAAAATGACCCAACAATTGTATCACCAAATAACCCGCCCATACCAAAGCTATGTGCCCAAGTATTTATTGGCACAATTGATGCTGCGTAAACAGAGGATAAGGCAATAGCGATGGGTGTAAATATCAGCCGTCCAATAATCCTTTCAGACCCAATGTGCAAAAGAAAACGTAAGCCCCAAATCAACATAATTGGAACTAATGACCAAGATCCCCAACCTATGACGAGAATTAAAGGTGATGCAATTGCAGCACCTGTGTTGCCGAGCAAGTTTTTAACAGGTAAGTCAGAAGCAGAAAAAGGACCAGGGTCTGTCGGAGAATACGTAAAGATCATAAGTGAAAAAAGTGCAGCGCAGGCTATCATCACGACACCCAAAAATTCGGTTAATCGCCGCTCCAACGCTCTTTGAGTTTCTTTATCTATTAAAGGGTCTCGTTCTCTTACACTATTGTATGCCATCTCTGCCTCTTATTGTTTTTCTAAGAAAAAACGTATTTTATTTAACGCCTCTTCTGTTATTTTCTGCTGAGCAACCAAAGCCACTCTAATAAAATCTTGCCCTGGATTTTTCCCATTTTTTTCTTGGGCTAAATAAGCCCCAGGCAAAACACGAACTCCAGTTTCTCGCCATAAATCTAAAGTAGTTTTTTCACTATCCCGCACTTTAATCCAAAGAAAAAAACCTGCCTCAGGACTAGAGTAACCCGCCAAACCTGACATAATATCATCAGAAAGCTTATATTTTGCGGCGTATAATTTTCGATTTTCTTTTACATGTTCTTCATCTTTCCAAACTGCAGCGGCCGCATACTGCAAGGGCTTCGGTAATGGTGCTCCACCATAACTCTTTAACTGGCTCAGTCGCTTTAGGTTTTCAGGTCCTGTTGCCAAAAATCCTGATCGTAAACCAGGTAAGTTCGATCTCTTTGAAAGAGAGTGAAATACTACCAAACGCTCAGGGTTTGCTTTAATCTTATTTAATGCCTCTAATGCTCCTTTAGGCGCCTGATCACGATAAATTTCCGAATAACATTCGTCGGCAAAAATTGTGAAATCATACTGATCAGCAAGGTTTAATAATTCTATCCAATACTCACTTGTTGCTACTGCACCTTGAGGATTTGAGGGAGAGCAGAGATAGACGCCCGTTGTACGTAGTAAAATATCTTTTGGAACGGATGAAAAATCTGGGAGGTGGTTATTTTGTGGCGAAGCTTCCACAAAATAAGGTTCTGCGTTTACTGTAAGACTTGACGCCATATAAACCTGATAGAATGGGTTTGGTATCAAAATGATAGGTTGAGCGCTATTTTTTTTCTCGGGACATAAAGCTATCAAGGAATTATATAAACCTTCACGTGTTCCATTTAAAGCCAATATGTTTTTTTGAGGATCAAGGTATACGGAATAACGTCTTTGGAGCCAATCAACTATTTCATTTTTAAGCTCAGGTATTCCTTCGTTAGCAGGGTAATCATTAAAACCGTCCGCATGTTGAACAATTACATCCGTAACCCAATCAGGAAAAGAATGCCTAGGTTCACCGATTGTCATTGATATTTCATTGTCGCCAGGTTTTACGCCATCGAGAAGCTCTCGAAGACGCGAAAACGCGTAAAGCGGTAGGTTTTCAAACCGCTCAGGAAAATCCATATTTCTGCCTCATTCACGGGATCATTAATGCCCCGTTTTGTCTAGAATAGCCAAAGAAAAGGCTTTCGTCTAGTTAAACAACAAAAATAAAAAACATGTATCTTTCAAAAATGAGTTTTAACTAGTTTTAGAAAATTCATTGGTTTTTTGCCAAAACTAATTCACACGCTTGCGCCAATCTAAGAAGTCTTTCTTCCTCATTTGGCCTTCCCATAATAAGAATACCACAACTGGGGATATCTGTTGGTAGTGTAATCGAGCAACCACCCATCAAGTTGCCGATCCGAGTATTCCTAAGTGCCAGAAGATTTTGGGAATTGTAAAAATCTCCGTCGTCCATTAACCGTTCTTTTTCAGGTGGAATTATTGGTGAGGTTGGAATGAGAATAGCATCAAACGCTTGCACTGCCGAGTGATACTGTTGCCGGAGATCCTTTAATTTGTCCCAAGCACCGATAAAATCTGAGGCGAGAACATCTGCCCCACTTCTGAACCGCTCGAGAATCTTTACAAACATCAAATCTGGAGATTTTTCTATTTTATCTTTCCACGTTGCATATGCCTCTGGGGAATAAAGAAGGCCCGTTAAATCCATAGCTTCATCAACGCTCGCAACTGATATTTCTGAAATATTTGCGCCCGCATCCTTGAGTTTATCAATTGAAATTTGAAAAGCTTTTTCAGGTAAATCTATAAGATTTTCCATCGCGACATTATTAATTATCCCAAACTTCAACCCTTTCACGAGCTTAGGTGCCGGAAGTCCTATTTCTCTACCTGCCATTATTCCAAATAATCTGGCGGCGTCTTCAACACTTTTGGTTAGTGGCCCAACAGTATCAAAACGACTGCATAATGGGACAACGCCATCAAGGGAAAGTTTACCAGCCGTAGTCTTGAAGCCAACCAAATCGTTCCAGGCTGCTGGTATTCGCACCGAACCTCCAGTGTCCGAACCTATACCCGCAGCAGCTAAGCTGAATGAAACTGAAGTTGCTGCGCCCGATGAAGATCCACCAGGAACAGACCCTGGATAATTAACGCATGGTGGCGTCTCCCTGATGGGATTTAAACCTAAACCAGAAAACGCAAGTTCAGACATATGGGTTTTCCCCAGACAAATCAGTCCATGCGCTTCTGCAAAATTATAAACTTTAGAATTTTTATTTGCTAATCTGCCAGCCAATAACTCACTACCCGCCTCACAAGGATAGCCTCTTATATCAAATAGATCCTTCCAACTAATAGGCACTCCATCTAACGATGAAAGTCTACATCCTAAATCAGCTCGCCTCTTTGACTCTTTCGCCTGCCCTAGGGCTAAGTGAGAAGTAACAGTGCTATAAATCTTTTTCCCAATCGGGCTTAATTCGATCTGGGACAGAAAATGTTCCGTGAGCTCAACGGGGTCAATTTCACCTTGACCAATCTTATCCCCCAGTTCAGAGGCAGTTAAAGAATTAAAATCCGACATTTTCACCTCAATAAATTTTAGTTGACTATATTTCTTTCTCTGGACAATACAAATAAGGAATACATATTAACTAAATGAAAAAAAAACATGATATCGCCGTAATTGGTGCAGGAATTAATGGCCAGGTCATGTCTCTTGCTGCGGCTCATGCTGGTTTCTCAGTCGCATTAATTGATCAAAACAATTTTATTGAAAGCACCCTTAGAGAATTCGATGGTAGAGCCTATGCAATGGCATTTTCTTCAGTGCAAATGATGAAAAATCTGAACTTTTGGAAAAAAATTGAAGAAACTGCCCACCCTATATTAAATATAAAGGTGTCACATGGCAGTATCAATAGAGGGCCCGCCCCTTCTACTTTGCAATTCAATAATGCCGATATTGAAGAAAGCCCAATGGCGCAAATGCTTGAAGATAGATTTCTACGACAGTGCCTAAATGTTAAAATTAAGCATAACGCTCTTATTGATTTAATTGAGCAAAGAAAAATTAATGAAATTATTGATATAGATAAACATAAACAATTAACACTGGACAACAACTCAAAGCTTCAAGCATCTCTCATAGTTGCCAGCGATGGAATTGATAGTCCGAGTGCCAAAGCATTAGGTATTAGAAAAACAGGATGGAAGTATAAACAACGTGGCCTAGTCTGTGCTGTGGAGCACGAATACTCATCTAATAATACCGCATACCAGTATTTCCTTCCAGAAGGCCCATTAGCGATTTTACCGATTAAAAAGAACACCGCCTCAATTGTCTGGACAGAAAGTATTCAAAATGCATTTACACTTTCGGATATGAGTGACTCAGAATATTTAAGTTTACTTCGCAACAGATTTGGAGATTTTCTTGGTGAGCTCAAACTTACCGGTAAAAGACTTTCCTTTCCTCTTAAGTTATCAATTACCGAAAAATATATTGCAAATAAATTTGCTGTCATAGGTGATGCAGCTCATGGTTATCATCCAATAGCGGGACAAGGCCTAAATGCGGGAATGCGTGATATAGCTGCTCTTGTCGATGTCATTTCCTGTGCAAGGGAACGAGGAGAGGACTTCTCTTCAATGAATGTTTTGGATAGATATCAGGAGTGGCGTAGATTTGATAATCAGGCTCTTGGCTTTGCAACTGATAATTTGAATAAAATATTTTCTTCTTATAACCCCCTAGTTGGCTCTTTAAAAAATTTAGGTTTGAAGATGGTTGAGAAATCTAACTACGCAAAAAGAGCCTTCATGAGACAGGCAGCAGGGCTAAACGGTGAATTACCAAAGTTAATGCGTTAACTTATTAATCGAGCCTGATCGGGGAGCATAATTGGAATACCATTTCTGATTGGGTAAGCTAAACCAGCAGATTTTGAAATCAATTCTTGGTTTTCTTCTTTATATTCAAGTGTTTCCTGTGTTAGAGGACAGACAAGGGCTTCTAGCATTTTCCGGTCGTGTTTTATTGAATTAATCACTGCAGCACCTCATCATCAGCACCACCTCTCAAACTAAACTCAAATAAAGTGATTAACGTTTCGCGCCGAGTTTGTAACGAAGGAGCTTCTAAAAGAGCCTGTTTGTCCTCAAGATCAAAATCTAACATCATTGATAAAGAATTTATTAAAAGTTCATTGTCTGCCTGCTGAAGTGTTTCCCAATCTGTAGACAGGCTTTCACCCTCCAAAAATTTTCCAAGTAATTTAAAAAAACTGTCACGATCAAATTCATTATCTTGTTCAGGAGTTTTACGATCTTTTTCAAAATCATCCCACAATACGTTAAAACGGCGATATGGAGAAAAACCCTCAATTTCATTTTCAACCCGAAATCGGCTTATACCTGTTAAGGTAACCATATAACGGCCGTCTTCAGTCTCAGAAAATTGCGTTAATTTTCCAGCGCAACCAATAGAATGAAGCCTACCATCATTGCCCGTCGGTTGTAGCATTCCGATTAGACGGTGAGGCGTTTTCATACTATCCTCTACCATTGCCAAATAGCGAGGTTCAAAAATATGCAAGGGAAGCCGAGACCTTGGTAGTAAAACTGCCTTGGGAAGCGGAAAAATAGGTATAGATTTGGGGAGATCAATTTTTTCTGACATAACAGGAAACTAGTCTAAATATTTATTTAAGCAAATATCAAAGAACTTAATTTGCGCCGGCCATTCAACACAATTTCGTTGTTCGGTTCTAAAGCCTCAAAGATTATAAATAATTGTGATTTGGCAGCCCCATCATTCCATTCTCTATCTCTTCGGAAAAGCTCCAATAACTGCTCAACAGCGTTTTCCACTTGACCTGCTCCATGTAAAGCCTGTGCAAGTTTAAATCTAGCTTCATTATCATCCGGTTTTTCCTCAACTAATAAAGCCAAATCGTTGATTGGACCAGCATCACGAGCCTGCTTAGCCAATTCAATTTGAGCATGAACAGTTTCAATTTCTGGGCTCTGAGATATTTCCAATGGCGCACCATTTAAAATTGCTTCAGCTTGATCCAAATCATTGGCAGCAATATGGCTTTTTATGAGGCCCACATAGCTTTTTAAATTACTCGGATCCTCCTCTAATATCGCAGAAAATGTTTCTATTGCGCCCTCAAAATCACCGTCGCTAAGCATTTGCTCAGCTGAGGCGACAGCACTTTCAAGACCACTTTCAGCCTCGCCTCCGCCGGCAGCTACCACACGGTCTACGAAAGCCTTGATTTCGGAAGCTGAAACAGCCCCTTGAAATCCGTCAACTACTTGACCATTAGAAAAAGCAAAAACGGTAGGTATTGATTGAACCTGCATCTGCCCTGCAATCATCTGATTATCATCTACATTTACTTTCACCATCGTCACGGCTCCATTTACCGCCTTGACTGCCGCCTCGAGCTGGGGGCCGAGTGTTTTACAAGGACCGCACCATGGTGCCCAAAAGTCTACAATAACAGGTTTTTCTTTACTGGCCTCGACTACATCTTGCATGAATGTAGCCTCGGATACTTCTTTAATTATTGACCCATCTGTATTTTGTTCAAGTTCCAACATGATTACCTCTTTGCCTTCTTAGTTTGCATATAAGACGTTTACCTCACAATTCATAGATCAATTGTAGCTAAAACGGGTACGTGGTCACTCGGTCTGTCCCAACCGCGAACCTCTCTTAATATTCTACTACTACCTATATTTAGCGCAATATCGGCCGAGGCCCAAATATGATCAAGTCTTCGACCTCTATCTGAGGAACTCCAATCTTTAGCTCTGTAAGACCACCATGAGTATAATTTTTGCTGTGGAATATCTTTTCGTGTAACATCAACCCAATTCCCCGCCCTTAGAACCGCATCCAAGTGATCTATTTCGACCTCAGTATGGCTGACAATTTTAGCCATCTTTTTATGGTCCCAAACATCTTCTGGACGTGGTGCAATATTTAAATCTCCAACCAGGATAGACTTTTTTGGTTCATTTGCGTTGAAATAATCCCTCATCTCAGTGAGATAATTTAATTTTTGATCAAACTTTTCATTTTTCTGACGGTCTGGTTCGTCACCTCCAGCAGGAACATAAAAATTATGGATAGTAATACCGTTTTCTAACTGAGCAGCAATATGACGCGCGTGCCCCAAACCAGCAAAATCTATTGCACATTTTTCTAAAAGAGGAAATTTAGAAACTATTGCGACACCATTGTATCCCTTTTGACCGCAGGCAACTAAATGCGAGAACCCAATTTTTGAAAAAACATCAAGTGGAAATTTTTCCACCGGTGATTTACATTCCTGCAAACACAGTAAGTCAATATCCTCATTTTTTAATAACTTGCATACCAAGTCAGCGCGTAAGCGCACTGAATTTATATTCCAAGTCGCTATATTCAAAGTCAAAATTTTATCCTTTTTCTAAAATTCAGATTTTACTTAAAAAACATCATTTCCAAGATGGGCCAATAATAGAGCTACTATGCTTAAATACTTATTAAATTGCGCGGATCGTAAAACCGCCACCTTTGGAGATTATCAGACGTGGGATCGACGGATCTATCTCCAATTTTTGTCGTAATCTATAAACGTGAGTTTCTAGTGTGTGTGTAGTCACATCTGAATTATAATCCCAAACTTGCTTCAATAATTTCTCTTTATCTACATATTCTTCACCTGAATTTATAAGGCATTTTAAAATACCAACCTCTTTTTCAGTTAGTTCAATCTTCGCTTGTTCCCCTAAAATTACTATTTTTTTAATAGGATAAAATACAAATGGACCAATATTGTGAGCAACATCTATAGTTGTTGATATTTTTGCCAAAATAGCAGAAATTTTTTTAATCAAATTCTGAACTCTAAACGGTTTCTTAATAAAGTAATTTTGTGTCAAACTTTCGTCAAAGTCTGAACTAATATTATTGCTTGGGTCTACTAAAAAAAGGATTTTACTATTTAGTTCAGTCCCTTGAATGAATTGATTTGTCAAAGAAAAAGTATGGGCTTCGTTATCCGTACCTATGATTATTAAATCAAATTCTGAACTCTTGTTTTGTAGAATAATTTCTTCATGACTGAAAGCATCAAAGATTTCAAAGCTTTGGACCATAGACATTTGATCCAATAAAGCTTTTCTTAAAAGATTACTTGGCTCAAAAAGTAAAATTTTTTTCTTCATTTTTCATACAGTCAGTTAAAAGACGCTCAATGATATAACAGTTAGCATTGAATTAACTAAAAAGAATAGAATAAAGAGAGCTACCTTTACTACTATTTTTTTTATAAGCTCTGTTTACATATTACTAACTTGTATTTTAAGCCTTGAGGGTCAACTTTTTAAATAGTTTTACTTTTTATAGTATAGCGGAATACTTAAGTCATGGGGCTATAAACAACTGAATAAACTCACGTAGAAACAGGGTCGGTTTGAAAAGTATATTTAAATTTACTAATCAAGAAATTTTGATGCGCGCGCGCGCGGACTTGCGCCTGGGCATTCCGATTGTTTTGGCAGAAAAAAACATAAATGTCGTCGTGACGCCAATAGAAGATTTAAACCAGACACGGCTTAATGAATTGAGACAAATTGATACAAATTCATTTATTTTAATTACTGCTAGAAGAGCTCAAACATTGAAATGCCCAATTTATGACGGAAATTTTGTTAGAATTAAACTAGATGAAAAATCCACGCCTATTTCGGTAAAAGCAATAGCAGATCCAATGCTTGATCTAAACAATCCATTGAAAGGTCCGTTTAAGATCATTAGAGGCATGCCTCTTAAAATTGAAAATGAAGCTATTATTGTATTGAAATCAGCCCAACTCTTGCCGGCGGCGATTATCTCCCGAGTTACTGATGGTGAACTTTTTGCTGAAACTCACAAGTTAACCTATCTCAAAACAGAGCAGTTACAAGAAATGGCTATCAGCCCAAAAGGCATAGCAGATGCTATTACAGCAGAAGTTCCAACATCAAGAGCAGAAAACGCTCAATTTCATATATTTAGGCCAAATATAAGTGGGGAGGAGCATTATGCTGTGGAGATTGGTAAAATTAACCGAGATCAACCTACTTTAGTGCGTATTCACTCTGCATGTTTTACTGGAGATGTGCTTGGTAGTTTGAAGTGCGATTGTGGGCCTCAGCTACATGCAGCAACGAAAATGATTAATGACGAGGGCGGTGGGCTTCTTATATACCTTAACCAAGAAGGAAGAGGTATAGGATTAGCCAATAAAATAAGAGCCTACTCACTTCAAAATCAGGGCTTTGACACGGTAGAAGCTAACCACCGTCTAGGCTTTGAAGATGATGAACGTGATTTCCAACTCGGTGCTACTATTTTGAAAGAAATGCGGATTTCCAATATCCAATTGATTACAAATAATCCTTCTAAAATTTCTACTATGGAAAAATACGGTGTTTCTGTAGAAAAACGGATCCCTCTAAAGGTAGGCCAAAACGAAAATAACCTACGATATTTGAAAACAAAAGTTCTAAAATCAGGCCACTTGATGTGAAAGATTTAATACTCACGCCCACGGGTCTAAGAGTTGGAAATAGGGTATTTCCATGTACAGTTGGGAAAAACGGCATCTCAAACCTTAAACGTGAAGGCGATGGGAGAACACCAGTCGGGAAGCATGAAATAGTGGGCATGCTGTACCGGCCTGATAAATTAGCACGGCCACGTCGGTGGGCGTTACCTATCCGTCCCCATGATATTTGGTCTGATGACATAAAGGATCCTAATTATAATTTAATGGGTACTCTGCCTAGTTTGTTTAGACACGAGCGACTTTTTAGGCCTGATAATCTATACGATTTGATAATAATCACGAACTGGAATTGGCCATATGCCGTAAAGGGCAGAGGATCCGCCATTTTTATTCATCGGTGGAGAAAAAAAGTTTGGCCCACAGAAGGGTGCATAGCGCTCAGTAAAAATAATCTTTTGAGGGTTGCCAAATTTATTGATTTTGGAAGCCGGCTTATTGTTCCGGAGACTTTAAACGCTCACCAAAGATGGCCGAACCAACTCGGATATGGGTCGCACCAAAACTAATTGCTTTCTCAAAATCATCAGACATTCCCATCGAGAGCTGTGTCAAACCACAATTTTCAGAGATTTTTTTTAGGAGGGCGAAATGGAGGCTCGCCTCCTCATTTATAGGGGGAATGCACATTAACCCTTCAACAGAAAGATCCATACTCAGACATTCCTTCACAAAATTCTCAGCTTCACTTGGTGAGATGCCAGACTTTTGCTGTTCATCTCCTGTATTTACTTGCACAAAAAGTTTTGGGCATTTGCCCAGTTCTTGGGCCAATCTCGCCAAACTCTTGGCTAACTTATGGCGATCAACAGTATGAATACTATCCGCAATCTCCATTGCGGCTCTGGTTTTGTTCGTTTGCAAAGGGCCTATCAAATGTAGCTCAACGTTATCATATTGCTCTTTTAAGAGAGACCACTTTGATTGAGCTTCTTGAACTCGATTTTCTCCAAAAATACGGTGACCGTCTTTCAAAGCATTTTCAACCCGCTCTAATGGTTGCACTTTCGAAACAGCAATTAAAGTTGTACTGCCCATTGCCCTGTTATGTTTTTTCTCGGCTGCGAGTATCTTTTCTTTTATATTTACCAAGCTCATTTTGTTTCCCAAAAAAAAGGGTGGCCCAAAGGCCACCCTCTTCTGATATAAATCGTCAACTATTAGAAGCTGAAAGCTACGCTTACTTCAACTTCATCCTGGTCGTTGCCTTTAGCTGCGATAGTCGCACCATCTACAGCGTATGACATATTGACTACAGTTTCGGCTTCGTCACCGAAATCACCTTCGTCGCCTGAGTCATACTTAAGACCGAATGACAAATCGCCTGCTGCATAAGTAACACCAAATTCTGTTTCACTGTCTGCATCTGCAGTTCCGCCAAATTCCTGACGTGCTGTGAATGTCATGTCACCAGCCGCATAAGCCAAAGCTACTGAGTAGATTGACTCTT
>Ga0160423_10004568_pt1 | contig 11372 bp, 6 predicted proteins | sample CRUFie14St8metaG_FD_108191 | JGI IMG/M metagenome (GOLD analysis project Ga0160423, IMG submission 108191) | Marine microbial communities from the Costa Rica Dome - CRUD Field 142mm St8 metaG | ecosystem: Environmental > Aquatic > Marine > Oceanic > Photic zone | place: Costa Rica: the Eastern... | reverse complement strand
CTCTGACTTTTGGGGTCCCAATGATGATTTTCATTTCTAAAGGAGAAGATTCTTTCCTTGGCTCTAGATTTTTCTTCATCCCTTCTCGCACCTCCAAAAGCAACATCGAATCCATATTTATCCAGTGCTTGTTTCAGCCCTTGAGTTTTCATCACGTCTGTATGCGTAGAGGAACCGTGAACAAATGGACTCATGTTCATCTCTTTCCCATCTGGATTAATGTGAACTATTAGATCAAGTCCCAATTCTTCTGCGATGTTATCCCTGAAATCAATCATTTCCGAGAATTTCCACATAGTATCGATATGCATGATTGGAAATGGAGGCTTTGCTGGATAGAATGCTTTCATTGCAATATGCAGCATCACTGAGGAGTCTTTTCCAATTGAATACAACATAACTGGGTTTTCAGCTTCTGCGACGACCTCCCTCATTATGTGGATGGCTTCAGCCTCCAAACGTTGAAGATGAGTCATCCTATCTTGCATTCAAGCACCTCAGTTGTGTCTACGCAAATTGACCTCATTCATCAATTCTAGCATCATTTCTTTTGGAAGTAAATCGATGCCACCTGCGGTTTCTCTGCCGCCACCACCAAATTTAGAACACAATTCTCCGATTCCAGATTTGCCTCGCAATGAGACTTTTAGATGCTCACCTAAATCTATTGCAATTACATGAGGTCCGTCACTCTTGGAGTTTATTCGATGAGCAAAAACTCCAACCACTCTTCTAGCCCATGCCTCATTTGGAAGAATGTAAATACCATTTACTTCGGTTATCGATTCAGATTTTTTGATGTCTTCTTCAAAACCTCTTTTCAGGATTTGATATGCTTCCGTATTCAAAAATTCGGTTGGAGATTTTGATTCTAGACATAGCAACATTAGTTCATCTGGATGGAAATGTAAATCCGACAGGTCTGCACCATAGCCATTGTAATTTAGTAATTCACCTAGTTCCTTAAACTCAGGTTTAGAGGAATGATCTGATAGGCCATCACCATGAAGTGCAACCTCTGTCCAATCAGATTTAACACCCAAATAATTCTCAACTAACTTCGCAGTACAAACTTCTGGTGATGTGTCAATGTATGATTTGATTCCAGATAATTCATCACCTGCAAGATGATGATCGAACCATGTGATTTTTATCCCTGCAGAGGAGATTTTTTGTGCTAATTTTTGATTTCTAGCATGTGAAATGTCCATGACAATTAGTTCATCACCTTCATTGGGATTTACTCTATCAAGGAGCAAAATATCCCTCTTTACACCTGTGATTCTAGAGCCTTCGATTCCATGCACTAACCCCCACTGAACCATGGAACAAATTCCATCTGCATCACCATTGTAGGCAAACCAGCGCATGTTCCCGCTAAATTCCCATTAGAAATGAGTGTATTGACTATTTTTGCAATATCAACCACATTCTAATTGCCCGCAATTATATCTATTCGCCATTATCATATCGGTACATGCGCAGAGTGGTGTGGGTCATGCTCTTGCTTCTCTGCTCAACGGTGTTAGTTCCTTACGATGTTTCTGCTAATACACCTGCAAACAACGACCCTGGAGTCAGTGATGTACCTACATGGAGAGTTGGTGACACTTGGATATATGCGGGTTCATTCGACCCAAGTGACCTGATTAGGGATGCTGGTGTTGACGCAAGTGTTGGAATGATTGGAGGAGATGCAACAACAGTTGTTAGAAGTATTACAACTGCGAATATTCAAGGAGAAGAGACTCTAGTATACGAAGTTCGACAAAGTGCTAACTTTGACAAGGGTGGCGTTTCTCTCACAGGTTATACTGGGAATGTATTTATTGAATATCAAGTAGATGAAGTTAGAAGAGTTTCTGATCTTGCTAAGATTTCTTCAGACTTATCGCTATATGTCAAATTCGTTCCTTACGGTATTTCCTCTCTAACTGTTGAAGTTGCAGACATTACTATCTCCACGAATTACGACCCAATGAGTGAAGCCTACGATTTCCCTCTTAGAATTGGAGAAACATGGAATACATCCTATGTATCATCCACGTCATGGTCAGGTGAATCGGAATACATTACGCCATTCCCTCAGCCAACTAGTGGAGCCAATCACACAAATTACGAAGTCACAGACATTGGAAAACCTATGAGTGACATTGGGGAGCAAATTGGATATGGTGGTTGTGAGGCCTCATACGAGATCAAATCTTACGACGATAATGGTACAGAAACTGCCTATGAATGGTTTTGTCCAGAAGTTAGAAACTATGCATGGACGCATACTGAAGAAGACATAGGTCTTGTCATTGATTTCAGGCTTAAGCAATACCTTCCTGTAGAATCAAGTGGGGTTCTATCAAATGAAGACCCTGGATACAGAAACATGAACTTAGACGTAGAATTATCCTCCGAAATAACGGCTTTAGATACCCCCCTAGGTGTATGGGCTAATGTTACTGATTCACAGGGGAATCCACAGAGTGGCATAGACGTTGAAATTAGACATGAAAGCATTGGATACTCTACCACGCTTACAACCCAAAATAACGGCAGTGTTTGGGCTGAAATTCAAGTTGGGAATGCCACTGACACATCAGCGACGTCTATTGATTACTCCAGTTTAGGAATTATAGCAAGAAGTGGAACGATGTTAGGTGTCGCAACCATCACGCTGGATGAAAATATTGTCGGATTAGATGTGGTTGCTAGCTTAGAAAGAGCGAGTATTCTTAGAAATAGGAGTGGTGAATTGACCACATTGAACATAATCTCAGGTTTCAATGCACTACCTGGGGATAACCTATCAATCCAGTTGCCTGTTTACAATAGAGGCATATCAGATTCTGCTCCCGCTACTGTGACTATTACAGACCCTAACGGAGGACAAATTCTCTCGCAGTTACCAAGTTTGAAACTATACGAACAATACATTTTCGAGATGAATTGGACAGTTGATGAGAATACCAGTATAGAAAATCAAACCATCACTTGGAGTATTGATTCTAGTTCTAATCCTACTGATGCGGACTTCTCAAACAATGTTGCCGCAATACCCCTGTTTGTTGGAAGGGCACCAACATTTGTTGCAAATAACGTGATTGCAATGACAAATGAAAAATTACTAATCGATGCTTCGCAAAGTTTCGATGAAGATGGTGGAGACGTTTGGTGTTTCTTCGATATTGAATATGACGACGGTTCATTCAAAATGGCTCATCGAAGAGTGCTTAGAACTGGCTGTTACATTAACTGGACGTGGATTGATGATGGAATTTATGATATTCTTGTCACCGTTACAGACGATGAAGGAGATTCTATCGATGAATTAATCCAGGTAGAAATCCTCAATCGAGCCCCAAGTGTGTCGATATATTCTCAACGTAGCGAAGTCAAAGTTGAGCATCCAGTCACACTACATGTCCTAGCAAATGATACTGATTCAGAGGAAGGGTGGCCTGGAACTGTGGACGTTTTCTGGCCAAATGTAGATTGTAAGGAGGGGTATTACACTAGAAAATGTACTACAACGGCTTGGGAGGAAGGAATCCAGACCTTTACCGCTGTTGGCGTAGATGATGATGGAAATGAAACCCATGCCAGCATTGACATTGAATTTACTAACATTGCTCCACATGATGTTGCGGTAACAATGTGGAATGAAAATGGCGGCATAATTACTCCAGAAGGCCAAATGACTTGGCGTGTTAATGAGGATCAGCAAGTTGAACTCCAAGCAAGAGCTGAAGATTCCATCGATGATTTATCAGGCTTGAGATATGAGTGGTCACTAGGTTTGGAAACCGATGGACGGACTTCCGCAATACCAGCAGAATGGACTACAGCGGGCATGAAGAAAGTACTTGTAAAAGCGATAGATTCTGAAGACTTCGATAGCGGATGGATAGAAAGGTGGGTTGATGTACAAAACGTCCAGCCGATGATTGATCCATTACCCGATATACTTCCTGTCGCTGAAGGCCAACCAGTTACACTTAGCGGAACTGCCTGGGACACTGAATCTGATATGTCTACGCTCAAAGTTTGCTGGGACATAGACCCAGGAGTTGATTCTGATGGCATCGGTTCAGCGGACGATGATTGTGACGTAGTTGGTAATGACCTGTCTTGGTCATGGCAGAATGCTGGAACCCACAACATAGTATTCCATGCTACTGATGATGATGGAGCGAGAAACTCTTCCACAGCAACAGTTGAAGTCCTGAACCTACCTCCAATGGTCAAAATAAAAGTTCCATCTAAGGCAATATCGGGTGAAACCGTAACACTAGATGCTTCTGCAACTATTGATTCCGCTCTGGACATTGATTATCTAACAGTAGTTTGGGATGTAGACTGTAGAACTGACAGCGACGGTGACGGAATCACCGATAACGACGCTGACTTGGTTGGATCTGTCGTAGAATACGAATTCCCAAGAGCCGGTAAATTCACTATCAAAGCGATAGTTTGGGATGAGGAAGTAATGAAACCAAGTTCGAAAAGTAAGGTAGTTGAAGTTGATTCAGCAGACATGACAGTATTTGAGGAAGTGGTTCAATCTGTTATCGGAAACGGAGATAATCCATTCTTCCAATTGTTGATAATTTCGGGAATTATTGCAGTTGTACTATTCTTGGTAAACAAGACAAGACCAAAACCAAAATCTGCATGGGAAGAAGATGCCCCTAGCATAGAAGCACCGTTAGCACCTCCTAGTTTTGCAGCATTTGATGCGACTACAGATAGCCAACCATTACCGCTACCTGAAGAGGGCTTACCGCCAGGTTGGACAATCGAACAATGGAATTATTACGGACATCAGTATGTACCTGACGATGAATCTCGAAATAGTCATGGTGAAATGTGAGAAGTCACTACACAATCACATGCGGAGGACTATTGCGTCTTTGATTCTGCTAATTTTAATATCAACAGGCCCACTTACCATCCTTAGTGATGTTACGCCTGAACTATCTCCTGAGATTGAGAAAAAATCTGAAACTGGAGCGGGAGCGGGAGTTTATGATGTTCCTAGTTGGCGAATTGGTGACAAGTGGGTTTATGAAACCAAATTCGATGTAGCCCAACTAATTCAACAAGCAAATGTCCAAGCATCACTCAACACGCTTACTGGTGACACTACAATGGAAGTTGTTGACATAGATTATGTCGACATAGAGGGTGTGACAACACTGGTTTACGAGGTTGATATTGAGGGCGAGTTTTCATCAGGCAATAATGGAGCAACATTTGATGGGTTAACCGGACGACTAGAAATCGAATACGAAGGAACAGACTTCGTAAGAGCAAGTGACCTATCGGTTTGGGATTCTGAATTTACGCTTTTTGTCAGATTCCTTTGGTTGAACCTATTCCCACGAACTTTGGCAGATATCACATTTTCAACAGTTTACGAACCGCCACGAGAAAAATATGATTTCCCGTTGCGAAAAGGAGACCAATGGACCAGCAATTACATGAGTGCAACAAATGTAAGCGGCGATTCTGACTACTTCGACGTAGATACATTTAGCACACCATATCTTGAAGACAATACTACTTATCAGGCAACAAAAGAAGGTTCACCGATTGAAGATGGCGACACCATCAGCTACACTGGTTGTACTGATTCAATCAAAGTTGAATCTACCAACAATACAGGAACTCCTACCGGATTTGAATGGTATTGTCCCGCTGTGAGATCATATGCATGGAGTAGAATAGTAAATTCGGCTGGTTTCCAGATTGACTGGTTATTGAAGACTTACAATCCTGCTCAATCAGTTGGCTACACTGAAACCTCTTCCCCTGGGTATAGAAATACAGTTATTGAAGTCGAGCCAGAATTTGTAGCAACCTTGCCCAACGCTACCGAAGGGGTTTACGGCTATATGTACAATACTGCCGGAGACATTGTAAATAGAAATTTACAACTTCGATATGAGGTGCAAGATTTGGTTCTCAACCCAACAACAAACAGTAGTGGAAGGGTCGCAGAGGACATAAATGTAGGAAGCATAAGGGACAGTTCAAACAGTTCTGATGACTGGACAAGTAACGGAGTCATACTTTACGACCCTGTTTCAAAGACAATCGGAGTTGCAACAATTGTAATTGATTTGTCAGTTGTAGGTATTGATTTAGTTGCCAATACAGAATCTGTTATCGTAAAGAGAGTTAGGGGTAATGATACAATATTTTTGACCCAATCTACTGGGTATAATGCTCTACCGGGAGATGTACTATCATTATCAGTACCCGCACAAAATAGAGGTGTATTGACATCTCCTGCAACCGTAATGCAAGTAACCGATCCCGATGGCAATACTATAAGAGGAGATATACCTGCACTTTCACCATATACTGAAGGAAGAGTTGATCTAAATTGGACAGTGCCTGAAAATTTGGGAATTGGAAATCAGACATTATCTTTTATTGTTGATCCTGATGAAAATGTCACTCAAGATGCTAACAGAACCAATAATCAAGGCTATCTAGACATTTTCATTGGAAAAGCGCCTATAGCTCAGATGAATATTTCTGATGGCCTTTACACATTCCAAAACATTACTATCGATGCTTCATCATCCTTTGACCCTGATGCAGGAAACGTAGAATGTTTCTTCGAAATTCAAGATGGATTTAGAGTTGAATACATTGATGCTCCTAACTGCCAAACAACTTGGCAGTGGGCAGATGATGGCGATTGGCAGGTTACAGTTCGAGTAGTAGATGATGAACTAGATGATGCAATATTAACCGCAAATGCTACTGTTCTAAATCGCGCACCTTATGTCAACCTAACAGCAGACGTGTTGACAGTTCAAGCAGGTTCAATCATAACATTCGATGCTTCAGATAGTGGAGATTTAGACACCATAAGTCCACCAGGACAGGAACTTGATATTACTTGGCCAGGTACAACATGTAACGATGATATCGTGTTTGGGCCTACGTGTCCTGTAACTATGCAAGAAGAAGGAATATTCTCAATGGAAGTGGTAGTTACAGACGATGACGGTGTATCAGTTTCTTCTTTCCTAACTTACGAGGTCACAAATGTTGCACCTACTTTGCAAGAAATGTTCTTCCTAATCGATGGCATACCATACTTACCTGACGGAGATGGTACTTGGACAATCGATGAGGACATAGTAGCCACGTTGTCAATAGTTGGAGACGATACACTATCTGACAGAGAAGATCTTCTAATCACCTGGTATCCAGATGATACAGATATGAATTGGACTGAAACTACGATTGGTACTAACTCAGAAATTAATGTCTCATGGGGGACATCTGGACTTAAAACAATCAAAGTGGTTGCAACTGATGATGATGGAGAAACAAGTACAGAAGTTCTTGGCTATGTCAAAGTAAACAACATCGCTCCAGATCTAGGTGTTCTACCTGCACAAACATCACTGTTTGAAGACAAGGTACTCTATCTAAATTCAACTGCTATTGATTTTGCTGACGAGGAAGACTTGATGTTCTGTTGGGACGTAATGGGCGATATAGATTCAGATGATAATGGAATCCTAACCGATGATTGTGATATCATCGGTAACCAACTAATCTACTCATGGTCAACTCAAGGAGTCAAAACAATTACTGCAATTGTTTGGGATGATGATAATGCTTCTGATATGTTCAGCATAGATGTTAACATCGTAAACCAAAAACCAGAGGCTAAAATTACTGTAGAAAACGACATTTTGGAAATTACCGAAGGTGATTCAATCACATTCAGCGGAAAGGAATCGTCAGATACCCCTACCGATCAAAGCAAACTGGTATACATTTGGGACGACCCTAATACGCAAGGCGCTGTCCAGGATGGATTTGGAGTAAATTACACAATTAAATTCGATACTCCTGGCACATACCAAGTAAACTTGACCGTTACAGATGATGATGGGAAATCAAGTACTGACACCGTCAAAATAACAGTGACTGCAAAACCTACTGAAGGGATATTTGGATTGAATAATTCTACTGCAATCGGTGGTGGCATGGGAATAGTAATACTAATTCTTCTTGTTATTATTGTGCTACGAAGAAGAGAGTCTTCTGATGACGTGATGTATGAAAAGGGAGATTCCGCAATATGGAATAGCGCAATTCAGCCTCAGGTCGAAGCACCAATGGCTGCACCTCAAAACACTTCTTTTGGACAAGGCCCACCAATACCAGCAACTGGTTTACCAGCAGGATGGTCTATGGAACAATGGCAACATTATGGTGAGCAATACCTTCAGCAACAATCAACTCCAGCTGCACCACAACAACCTGTGGTTCAGCCAGTACCTACGCCTGCACCTGCTTATCAGCCACCTCCGGCATATCAGCAGCCTCCACCTATGGCACAGCCACCGGCTCAGCAATTTAGCCAACCGGTTGCTGCTCAACCACCTAGAGAACTTAGCCTAGACACGCTTCCAGGTAATATGGTTCAAGAACCCCCACCAACTCCTGCCTCACAAGCCCTATCAGATTTGTTAGATGATTTGGACTTGTGAGAGTGAAAAAGATGGGAACACTTTGGCAATTTTTTGGTTTCCCCGACCCTGAAGCGTCGGTGAGTACCGAACCTGTAACTAAGAAGAAGAAAGAAAAACCTGCACAGGAAACTGGACAGCAACTTACTTTGGTCGGTCATGAAACCGAACCAGCCGTTGAAAAGACGCCTGAAGAGGTAGTAATTCCAACACCGGTCAAAGTGAGACCTACTTTGCCACCTAATTGGAACGGACTTGTCACACCAGACGGAATTGCTTTTCACGATTTATCTAACTACAAATCAAAGTCGACCGGATTTCCGGATAGAGCATTGAGATATGTTACTCCGAACAGGATGCATCGCCTTCCAATCAGAGAGATTGAAGGCAGAGTTAGGCGTGGAGATACAATAATTGTTGATTTGAATAAATTAATCCACATGGAAACACAAACAAATGCCTGCCGAAGGGTTCTGCAGCAGATGGGTTCTGAATTGGGCATTGCAATTTTTGCTTTGGACGAGGATGACAAACTGTTACTCGTTCCAGGACTTGATGTCACGATGGATGTATCAAAGAATGATTTGGGGCTTGCTCCGATTTTATTGTAATCAAATCAGATTTAATGCACTAGGTGCGAATCCAAGAACTGCAAGTTCGTCTCCATCAACGAGCTTTGCATAATCTCCTGCCATACCCGCTAAATCGTAGGCTCCTGCTTTGCCAAGCCATGATTTTGATTTTATCAATAACTCAATTTGTTCCTCGGTTAACTCTGTGAATTCAACTAAAGCAGATTCGATAAAAAAAGTCCAATCTCCTGCGATTTGAATTCCTGTTGCAGACCATACCTTGTGTCTTCTTCCAGATAGCCGTAGGAGCATTGATGTCGCTTGCAACTCATCGGTAGGTTTGCCAAGTGCTGAGTTGAAATCATCAGGATCTTCAATCATAGTATCAGCTACAATCACAAAATCAAATCCGTGATTGAAATCTACAGCCTCACTTTTCCTTTTACATATCTCCAAAACTTTGTGAGAAACCGAACCACTAGGATGAGTCTCGTCTACATCATCTAATGGTTTAATGAAAATATCTCCAAATCTATCTTTGAGGATTTGTGAACGCCGTTCGGATGCGCTTGCAAGCCAAATCCCCATGACAACCGAAGCAAGGGTCACCTTGAAGAGTACATCGATGCTACGTATGCACGAGGGGAGTTTGTGGCTGATATAGAAAGAATCCCAACCCATATTGATGGACTTGATGAAAACATGCAAGGTGGAATACCTCAAGGTCACATTTGTATTGTTGCTGGCCAATCTGGAGCAATGAAATCTTCAGTTACATTTTCCCTGTTGTACAATGCTGTACTCTATGGGGAAACAAGTGGAATATATGTCACACTAGAACAGGGCAAGGATTCCTTAAGGTCGCACATGTCAAACATGGGAATGAACGTCGATGACCCTAGAGTTAGAAACAGAATTGCAATTATCGACCTTTCGGATTTACGTGTTCAACTTGATGAACAAGGTATGAGTAACAGGGTCGACTGGATGGGTCAATTGATCAAACAATTGACTTCATACAGACAATCTATCGGGTTTGAGTTATTGGTTTTCGATTCATTAGGTGCTTTCTTCACTCTTACAAAAATGGAAAATCCACGTGACGAAATTTTCAGATTATTCGAGGCGTGCAGGAGACTTGAACTTACATCCTTCTTTATCTGTGAAATGACAGGAGAGGATCACAAACAATTCGGAGAATATGGAGTTGAGGATTATCTTTCAGATGGTGTTATGCACCTTACTATGGAAAGAGTTGGAGACGAAATAACTAGAAAACTCGGTGTCATCAAAATGAGACACACTCACCACAGACTTGGATATGCACCTATTATCTGGAATTCATCTGACCAGAGATTCAGTGTAAAGTAATCTATTCCACAGTGACTGATTTTGCCAAATTCCTTGGTCTGTCTACATCACAACCTCTTTCCAGAGCAGTTTTGTAAGCAATTAATTGAGTCGGTATAACTGTCAATAGCGGAGATAATAATGAATCACATTCAGGAACACGAATGGAAACATCAACGTCGATATCAGCATCATCGCCCTCTTCATGTATCAAGATAATTTTAGCACCTCTAGCTTTGCATTCGTGAATTGACGCTTTTGTTTTCTCCTTGTGTTTGTCATTAGGCATTATTACAACTACAGGACTACCATCTTCTAACAATGCAATGGGTCCATGCTTCATCTCGCCTGAGGGGTATGCCAAACATGGAATATAAGCCACTTCCATTAGTTTAAGCGCACCTTCACTAGCAACTGCGGATGAAGAACCTCTTCCTAAGAATAACACGCTTTTTGCATCTTTAACCAAATCTACTGCATCTTGAATAGGACCTTGGTTAGCCAAATAAGACTCCATTAATTGGGGAATTTGCTCAAAATTCTTGATTATAGATTGTCCTCTTTCTCTAGAAATTGACCTAGTCCTTCCTATGCGAATTGCAAAGAGTGTTAGTGCGGCAACCATGTTAGTGAATGCCTTTGTAGAGGCTACTGATTGTTCGGGTCCGCTATGAATGTAAACTCCTTGTCCACATAATCTAGCAATACTCGAACCAACTACATTCACGATTCCGTGTACTTCTCCTCCCTTGAGTTGAATCTCTTTTATCGCTGCAATTGTATCTGCTGTTTCTCCTGATTGGGAAACTGCAAAATGTATTGCGTTTGGGTTAACAACAGGGTCCGAATAACTGAATTCACTAGCAACATGATTGACAGTTGGAATTCGGGCTAGGCTTTCGATTGCTATTTGGCCAATTTTACATGCATTTAATGCTGTACCGCAACCAAT
>Ga0160423_10004566_pt1 | contig 11373 bp, 13 predicted proteins | sample CRUFie14St8metaG_FD_108191 | JGI IMG/M metagenome (GOLD analysis project Ga0160423, IMG submission 108191) | Marine microbial communities from the Costa Rica Dome - CRUD Field 142mm St8 metaG | ecosystem: Environmental > Aquatic > Marine > Oceanic > Photic zone | place: Costa Rica: the Eastern... | reverse complement strand
TCCCAGTCAATGTCGATATGCAATCGTTTTGAAGTCTTACCAATAATGTCTTCAACGACTCTTGCAATATGATTTCTGGACAGGATATCATCGGTATCTTGGTGATATATTTTGTACATAACTGGGTAGATTACCAACAAGGTTACCGCTGAAAGTGATAGTGAGATAAACGCCATCCACCAAGCGGGTATGCCAGCAGTACCGCCGGTTAGCATAGCGGTTTCACGGCCGCCACCCAATTCAGCAGCCATCAATAGGTAACCCCAGTCACCCAGGTCTTTGGTCGTCCAACAGGTTCTTGGCCCTGGTTCTGTAATTCTCACTTCTCGATGTGAATCAGAGTCTACGAACGGCAGGAAGGAAAAGAATCCGCCGCTGTTAATCTCCAATTCAAAGTCGATATCTTTCGGTGTTATGTCGCCGCCTTCAACGATTGATGCATTTGCCAAGTCTTCGCTTTGGTTGTAAACATCAACAAAGAATGATATTCGGTACTCGCCGACAGCAAGTTCGTCAAACGGGGCTTGCATAGAGGCTTTAGCACCCGATACCTGAGCGGTAGAGTCTTCGGACACGACAGTTTCCCAACTATCACCAACACTCTGCATGATTGTGTAGTTCATGTATGCGTAGCCTGAAGGAAGATTTCTTCCCGACAAATCAAGATACTCTGCATCATTTTCGGGGAATATTAGAATCCAAGATTGATCTTCAATATTCACACACTCTTCCCCGGTATCGAGGAAAGTTTCTGATGCTTTGTGGTCCAAAGTAGTAGATGAACCGAAGATGCCGCTGGACATACCAATCAATAAGGCTGCAAAGAGGATTCCATAGCCTATTCCAGCAAATAGGACATAGTCTTCTTTGTTAGTAAGAAAGCGGCGCTTGTTGGTTTTAGTTTTACGGCGGCGGATTTCATCAAGTTCCTTGCCGATTTTGTCTCTGACCTTTTCTTCGACATCAGACTCTTCGGTGGGCTCATCAAACTGCTCGGTTTCCTCGCCCATGGCAGGGATAAGAAAACCTATCAAATTAAAGCATTGCTTGTAATCTACTGCAACTTTTTCCTAATTGGTAGGTAAACCACTTAGTGAGTATTGGTGGGTAGGGCCGGACTTGAACCGGCGACCTCAGCATCTTCAGTGCTGCGCTCTCCCAACTAAGCTACCTACCCGCAAGTACATGCGATATGATTCCGCATTTCAAATCTTCCAAAGAAATAGTGGTTAATTTATCCCGTCTAAAATTGCTGCTTGTACATCAAATAAAGCATCAAGACCAGCATCTGCTTGGGCTATTAGAGCAAATAGTTCTTCTCCGGAGAATGTAGATTCTTCACCTGTGCCTTGCAGTTCGACATATTTTCCATCACTGGTTTTTACGACATTCATATCAACATCTGCGTTAGAATCGAGAACATAATCTAAATCCAAGTATACCTCTCCTTCGATTAACCCAACGGATATCGCAGCTAAGTCGTGAGGAATGACTCGGTTTTCATGAGCTAATTTGTCAGCATCGGTTAGTTTTGGAGCTTCCCATCCGGTTTTACGTTGTTCATCGGTTGGTCTATGTTCCATTGGCAGGCACTGACCGTTAGCAATCAATCTGCGAACTGCCAATCTAAGTGCTAGGTTGGCTGCGGTTATCGAGGCACACCTTGTCCCCCCATCGGCGTTGAGAATGTCACAATCAACATTTAGTGCGATTGGTCCTAATTGTTCTAAATCTACTGCTGCCCGTAGTGATCTTGCAATGAGGCGTTCAATCTCTTGAGTTCTCCCTTTAGCACCTCGACGCTCTCTTCTAAATCTAGAGTCTGTTGAACCAGGTAACAAGGAATATTCAGCATGAACCCAGCCTTTTGTTGAATCTCTTGGAAACCAACCGGGGAGCCTTGCTTCTTTGGTACAACATGCCAAAACTACGGTATCGCCTTGTCGATAAAGAATGGATGCAAGCGCATTCGAGGTAAAGTCAATCTCGACCTCGACATGTCTCATTTGGTCAGAATTTCGGTCGGTTTCAAACTCGGTTTTGAACTTGGCCATGGTTAGGCCAAGACTCTTCTTTCATCAAATCTTCTCAAGAATCTTCCGCTTTTATTGATGAGCAGATTGAAGTTATGGTCCTCATTGGGCTGATTATGAGCCAACCTAGAGTGGTAATCTGTGGTGTTGCAAGAACTCCCATAGGCAGTTTCATGGGTACCTTATCATCAATGACAGCAGTTCAACTAGGCGTTGAGACAGTCAAGGAATTATGCCACAGAGTCGGTATTGATATCGCTAGTGGTGTGGTCGATGAGGTGCTATTTGGCCAAGTTTTGCAAGCTGGTTCCGGCCAGAATCCGGCAAGACAGGTTGCGCTTGGCTCAGGAATGCCAGTTACAACGTCCGCAGCGACCATCAACAAAGTATGTGGCAGTTCATTAGAGGCAGCCATGATGGCAGCAAATAGCATCATAGCAGGCAAATCAAATGTAGTCATTGCCGGGGGTATGGAAAGTATGTCAAATGCTCCTCAACTGTTAATCGGCCAGCGAAGGGGTAAGAAAATCGGTGATTCAAATCTCGTTGATTCGATGATTCATGATGGATTGTGGGATGTTTACAATGATATTCACATGGGTAATACTGGAGAAACCATCGCTGAAGAGTGTGCAATTTCAAGAGCAGATTCTGACGAATTTGCCGTGCGTAGTCATAAACGAGCAGCAGAGGCGTGGAATCAAGGCTGGTTTGATTGGGAGACATTTAGTGTTAGTGTCCCTCAGCGTAGAGGCGATGATTTACAGTTTAGCAGAGATGAGGGAATTAAGCCGAATTCCAATGTTGAAGTTTTGTCAAACCTGCGACCAGTATTCAATAAAACAGGCCAGGTGACTGCGGGTAATGCAAGTACGTTGAATGATGGTGCGAGTGCAATTCTAATCACGAGTGAATCGATGGCCAAACAACAAGGTTGGGAAATAATTGCCTATATCGAGGATTATTGTACCAGCGGGGTAGAACCACACCGAGTTATGAGTGCACCAATACCGGCAATAAGGACTCTGTTGAAACGCAATTCCCTAGAAGTATTAGATGTTGAAATTTATGAACATAATGAGGCGTTCGCTTCAGCATCTTGCGCAGTAGCGAAAGAAGTAGGAATTCCTCATGATAGATTTAATCTACATGGTGGCGCGATATCACTGGGTCATCCGCTTGGTAGCAGTGGAACAAGATGTTTGATTACCATGCTTGGCGTAATGCGCCGGACCAAAGCTCAAAACGGCATTGTCACACTTTGTTTGGGTGGCGGCAATGCAGTAGCAATGTATGTCAAAAGTAATTGACGGTGGATGACGCAGACCGTGTTAGTAACCGTAAAAGTTGCAATCTGTACTATGGGTATGAAATAGGCATTAACAGCGGGGTGGTTTGTTGGCTATGGTTTCATTTTCTGATTTGGGGGTCTCTAGAAGACTAGTCAAAGCACTGGCTGAACAGGGAATAAACCAACCATTTGAGGTTCAAACGGAATCAATACCGGATGGTATGCTTGGTAATGATTTATGCTGCCGAGCACCGACAGGTTCAGGTAAAACCCTCGCTTTTGGATTACCATTAATCGAGCGAACTAAACAGGCGGAACCCGGTTTTCCAACCTCACTAATTTTAACCCCAACAAGGGAACTTGCAGAGCAAATTTTCCAAGTGTTAGACCCATTATCAAGAGAACTCGGATTGTACAGTTATGCCGTATATGGTGGAGTTTCATACACCAAACAATTCAAAGCATTGGAACGGGGTGTAGATATTTTAGTGGCCTGCCCTGGTCGATTAATCGACTTACTTGAGCGCGGTTCAATTTCTCTTGAGGATGTGGATATTGTGGTTCTTGATGAAGCAGATAGGATGGCAGATATGGGCTTCATGCAACCAGTGTGCCAAATAATTGACGAGTGTCGAGAAGACCGTCAAACTATCTTGTTCAGCGCCACACTTGATGATGAGGTTGCGGATTTAGTGCGTGATTATCAAACAAATCCGGTAACTATCGAGGTTGGTCCAAAAGAGGTATCAATGGAAAGTATGACTCATTATTTCTGGTTAATGCCAAATTCTAAGAAATCGACTATTTCGAGTGAAATTATTAGGAAATGTGGCCGCAGTATCGTGTTTTGCCGGACGCGGGCGGGCGCAGATCGAGTCGGAGACGATTTGATGCACGACGGACTCGCGGCGCAAACACTGCACGGTGGTCTTTCGCAAAAGCAGCGAGACCGAGCAATGTCACGATTTCAGCACGGTGAATGTATGGCCTTGATTGCCACTGATGTAGCTGCTCGTGGCATAGATGTTGAGGGTGTCAATTGCGTTATTCATTACGACCCACCAGAGAACGGCAAGGCATACAAACACAGAAGTGGCAGAACTGCTCGAGGTGGCTCAACGGGTATAGTCATCTCTCTGATACAAAAACCACAACGAAAAACCGTCAGCAAGATACAGCGAGAGGTCGGAATTAACGTAGAGTTTTGTCCGCCTAACTTTGCAGAGTTGCCTGAGTTTGAGGTCGAATTTATCGGGGCACAAAGACGAAGAAGTTTCGGTAGCCGTAATCGGAATGAATCTAATCGTAATCATTACGGGCGACGAAATAAACCTCAGGGTAACTCGGGAAACAAACATCGTTCACAAGGGAATCAAAGAGGGAGAAATAGAACTCAAGCACCACAGGGAAAGCCTAAGCGCGAATATAACAAGAAAAAACCTCGTAATACACACCACCGACCAAACAGAGGTAAAAAATCAGGTTCACAGAATAACGATCAACAATCGAGAGGCCGTAGGCGAGGCGGAAGAAATCGTCGAGGCCGGAGAGGCAATAATTAGAATAATTAACTTTGATTCACAGGTATAAACATGACAGAATTTGCAATGTATCAACTTCTGAGCCCATTGTTTGGTTTCATTATGTTGGGTTATGTTGGTTATTGTTTTTCCAAAGAAGGGACGCATTCAAGAGGCTATGGTTGGCGTACAAAAGCGGAAGCGCCGAAGACATTTTTTATCAATCAAACATTGTACATAATATTCTCAGTTTTCTTGATCCTGAGTCCAATTGTTAATTCATACATGAAGGTTAGATGAGTTGTCTTGAATTTAGTAGATATGCCAGATTGATTAAACCAGCAAAACTGACCCATGCAATGTATGGCCATACTAGCATAGATGCCTCTTTCGCAGTGTCATACAACATACTAGCGTAAATTACAGTAAAGACAACCATCACGATAATCATCAATAGTGAAATAAAATATTCTTCGGAATTAAACACCATAGGCCACCTAAGATTCACTATTAACTGTATAAAAAATAGAGCAATAATTAGGTAAGGTCTTGGTAACTCATTACGTTTTGATAGCATGATAACAAAGCTAAACGCCAACATTGTGTAGAGAATTAGCCATATAGGTCCGATGATGAATCCAGGTGGTTGGAACCATGGTTCGTAGTCTGAATCAAACGTCATCGTATCATTTTACCTGTGTCGCTATCACCTGTTTAACAATTGTCTCAATGCTATCTTGTAACTTACTACTTCGGGGTTTCAAAGGGTTAACAGTTTGAACTTTAATTTGGAGATACTGGAATATGCCGTAACAGGATATTTTGCCTTTATTCGGCGAAAAATGACGAAATAGTGCTTTTAACCGGCATGTTGTTTCTTCTAAAAGGCGCTCAACTTAAGTAAAAGACCGATTACGGGTAAGTATGTCCTTAGCACCAACTGAATATGACTTTGGAGTTCCGGCGAATTATGCATTCGCTGAAAAAATAACATGCTCCAACGATGAAGCCAGAAAAATGTATGTCGAAGCCTTTGGCCACATGCTAAATTACAACCACGAACAAGCAATTGCTTGCTTTACCAAGTGTACTGAATTAGACCCGAACTGTGCCATGGCATGGTGGGGAATAGCGTATTGCCTCTCTTCAAGCTACAACTGGTCAGCAGGACTAGGTCCAGGTTATGATGCGATTGCGCAGGCTGTCTCGTTGAAAGATCATTGCAGTGAGTTAGAGCAAGACTTGATTATAGCGCTTTCAAAGAGGCACACCAAGGAAGCCAGAGACAACGCAAACCCAGCTGCACTTAACATGGGCAACTCACCAGAACTGAATCAAGCATTTGCGGATGCAATGGCTCCTCTGTACGAGAAGTATAGTGGGGACCTAGATGTTACTGCGATATATGTTGAAGCATTGATGAATCTTAATCCATGGACTCTATGGAACAAGGATGCTTCAACTGGAGAAATAACCCCAGTTGATGATAGCACATTGATGCTGATTCAAATCATGGAAGATGCGTTTGAAAATGTGCCGGGGGCTAAAGAGCACCCAGCACTTTGCCATTTATACTGTCACGCTCTTGAATTATCGCCATACCCTGAGCGAGCACTCCCCGCAGCTGACGTACTTAGAACCCTAATGCCGGGCTGTGGTCACTTGGTTCACATGCCATCACACATTGATGCATGGGTTGGTCAATGGAAAGAAGCAATGGAATGTAATATCGCTGCAGTTGAGGCTGACGATCATTATGTTGAACTTACCGGTAATGAGTCGCAATTTTACAAATTCTACCGCATGCACAACCATCACTTTGTAGTTTGGTGTGCAATGTTTGAAGGGCAATATGAGACTGCAATGAAGTATGCAAGAAAGGCAGTAGATACACTGCCAGAAGGTGACGAAAACCACGGCGCACAATTTATGCTAGCAGGAATTATCCCAATGGGAGCAATTTTCCTTGAATCATATGTTACTATGCCTTGGCACGTAATGATTAGATTTGGTAAGTGGGACGAAATCTTGGCAGAACCAATGTACAGCAACAAAGATGTTTTCCCAGCAACAATTGCAACACAACACTACGCACGTGGTGTTGCATATGCTTCCAAAGGTATGGTCCCTGAAGCCGAAGCAGAGCAAGCATTGTTCAAGGAAGCCCTAACTAATCCAGCACTTGCAGGTCGATTGATGCATAACAATTTCATGTATCAAGACCCAGCAGAAGGGCCATCAATTCTCAATGTTAACGCAGCCATTCTTGAGGCAGAGATAGAATATCGTAGACAGTTCTTGGCCAAGGCAGCCGGCGAGCCGCATGATTTCACAGCCGCTTTTGATGAGCTACGACGAGGAGTAGACCTTTCGTTAAATCTAGCATACAATGAACCATGGGGACAAATGCAGCCAGTGAGACATATTCTTGGTGCTTTACTATTTGAGCAGGGCCACATTGAAGAGGCAGAAGAGGTCTACCGAGCCGATATCGAATTGTGGAAGGACAATATGTGGGGCTTACTTGGATTGAAATTGTGCTTGGAAGCAAGAGGCGATGCTCCACAAGAACTTGCCGAAGTTACCAAGTTGTTCAATGAGCGCTCCTCCAGAGCCGATATCGTTCCAGCCAAAACTTGCTTTTGTGCGCAAGACGCACTGGCTAAGAGTTGCTGTGATTGAAATCAAAATACGGTTAATTTGTTAAATTTTAGTAAATAGGCTGATTCATGCTGAGCAGAGCACGCGTTTCGCTAATGCTCTGTTTGCTGATATCCATGTCACTGGCAGGTTGTTTAACTACGGAGATTTCATCAACCGAAATTATCCTTGGGGAGAGTGAACAAAGCACTGAACCATGCCTAGTTCCCTCACAATCAATTACTCAAACGACAGCACTTATCCTAGTAAATGACGGGATGCGTGAGTTTAGGCTATCAGTTCCATCATCAGAGGCGGGAACAAAACTGCCCCTCATTATTGCCTTTCACGGGGGCGGAGGGGCTGAGGAAGATTTCCAGCAACAGGACGAATTTGACCAGTTGGGTGAGCAGGAGAAATTCATCATGGTTTATGCGGTTGCAGAGGATGGCCGGACCAGCGCAGAAGGTGAATGGTTCCTCAACACCGCAGCAACATCCTTTGAGGATAATGATTTTACCGAGGCCATAGTGGATAATCTGTCATCACAATACTGCATAGACCAAGACAGATTGTATGCTATAGGTTATTCGCTTGGTTCGATGTATACTTATGAGATAGCGTGTCAACTTAATCATCGTTTCGCCGCTGTTGCCTCTTTTGCCGGCACGATGCCAGTTGACCCTGAAACTTGTGAGTTATCTGGTAATATGGGTGTGTTGCATATCCACGGTAAGTTCGACTACATAATCGACTATGACGATGATTGGGATTGGAAAGATGGTGAACATGAGGGCGTTGGAACTATGAGTAATGTGCCAGGTATGATCGAGGCATGGTCTATGAGGGCCAATTGCGCATCGAGCGACACAGATTCTGACTTCTTCCTTGAACATATAACCCACAGTGGGTGCTTTGGTGATACCAGAGTTGAGCACTACGGAATTGAGTTCGGGGAGCATACTTGGCCGGAAGAAGTAGATGGAACACCAACATATGAATTAATGTGGAATTTTTTGAGCGACTTCACAAACAAAAATTAATTTTAAAGTTCTATGCCCTTATACCAGGGCAAATAATAGGACAAAGAAACCTACAACCAGATAAACTCCCATTTCTAGAATTATTAAATCCATAATCCCAACATTATCCTTGCTTTTCCTCTTGACAACAACTCCTTGTTTGTTTAAGCGGTAACCATTTTTTGTGGCAAACGATTTTACACAACCCGGACAAGTTAAGCCACCTGAGTATGTTTCTGGAATACGCAATCTACGGCTACAGTGTGGGCATTCTACAATCGACATGGTTTGATTTGCTTGTTCAGCTTCCACACCGTCCCAAAAATTGGATGTATCCTCAGATTGATTTGGTTCAACCTCGTTAGTCCCTTGAGGCATGGTTATTTGTTATGTAACCAACAAATAAATTACCCGCCTACGGGTTTATTCGGGTCAACCAGTTAGTGAAAGCCGTGACCAGATATTTCCGGAGAAATATCACAGTATGTCTACTCTTACTGGATTTACTGTAATATTTTCATCGTCTCTTGAGGTGTTTCTGTTAGCTGCATACAATAAGTAAATCAACGTAATGCAGACCATCGGTGCGAACAACAATGGCAGCAATACGGTGAGTGATTGAATGACAAGCAATGTACTGATACTGGCAAAGCCCAATATTATACCTATGAAATTAGCCACAGGAAAAGCCCCATTTTCGTCTATTTCTAAGCGCTGCATAACTAAAACATCGTAATCGAGGTTTATATTGTTGTGTTTTTTGAAAAGTGGTGCACTGTAGAAAAAATGCTGACTGATGTAGTGTATTGTGGCTTGGTAAAATAACGCTCAAATTAGTATCATGAAAATGAATACCGACAATGCTGCTAGATACCATTGAAACGCATTAGGAAGTCTATCGAAACCCCTCTCGAGAACCACAAATAAGCAAAAACCCCCTAAGCAAGTTAGAGTTTCACCCGGCTCACCATTGAATTCAGCGCCAACAATAAACAGAAATAATATCAACATGCTTAACAAAATCACATAAAGGAATCTTTTGTCATCAGGGGATTTTGGTTCTAAAACCGGTAAAGTACTATTTTTTGGTATATTTTTGTCGATTGATTCACTCTCTATACTGCGAATCGAATGTTTCTCAATCCAATTCTCTGCCTCGGATATTCTCTCTAATTCCTGTAAATATTCAGCTTTATTTTCTTCAGTCACCGGCGGTGGAATCTCTAAGAACTCTCTCAAAGTTCCCCCTCCATTGAATGGAATATCTCGTTTGGAATTGATAAAATATGTCCCGACAAACAAGAGTTGCTGAACAATACATTTCTACAAATAATAACACTATATCATTAACTCATGACGAGCAAAGTAAACATGGACGAATATGAATCTCAATTTGCCACCATAAATCCACAACAACCACTTAAGTTGTTGGCCGATTGGGTACAGGAAGCGAAGGATTTGGGAATAGCAGAACCTGATGCAATGAATCTCGCTACGGTTGATAGGGCTGGCAATCCGCATAATCGAATGGTCTTAATGCGTCACATCAACGATCGGGAGATTGGTTTCTTCACAAACCTAGAAAGTAACAAAGCGTCAGAGATTTTCGCTACCCAGCGGACCTCTTCTACATTATGGTGGCCTCAATTAGGTCGACAAGTGCGTATTGAAGGAACCGCAATTGAAATGCCCAGAGACATGGTCGAAGAGTATTATCAAACTCGTCCGAGAAATAGCCAACTCTCAGCATGGGCATCAAAACAGAGCACGGAGTTAGATTCTATGGAAAGACTGCATCAAGAGTTTCGTAAATATGAGGCGAAATTTTCTAACAAAAAGGTTCCAACTCCGATATTTTGGGGAGGTTTTACAATACTCGTTGATAAAATAGAATATTGGTATGGTAAGCCGTTTAGGTTACATGAGAGGATAATTCTGAGTAAAGAGGGAAACAATTGGTCAAAAACTAGGATTTACCCTTAGGCGAGTCTTCATCCTAAATTTCAATTCTCAACCTGTGTAATTAAGTAAAAATCAATAGTAATAATATGGCGAAGTAAGTAAAAATACTCAATATAAGCCTAAACAACAATTCCATAAATGCGTCAAAAAGGTTAGAAGTTTCATTATTTACTACTCGCACCTCTTCCTTAGAATAGTTAATTGAGTGCTTTTTTATCCATTCTTCCGCTTCTCTATATTTTTCCAACTCAGATAAATAATCGGCTTTATTTTCTTCTGTGACAGGTGGTGGAATGTCTAAATTGAGTTCCGCCATAATATCTCATGATTACTAAATCTTTGATATTGATAAAATATGTCCCGAATCACAAGGATGAACTCGATTTTAGCAATGCTGCCTAGGAGGACTTGTGAGCATCAAAACTAGGAACAGTCTGCTCCAGGCAAAGTCTCCCAGCAACCAGAAAAAATGATATGATCCATTATTGGTCCGATAACATATTCTAACAGCAACAATATGATTAACAGTACAATAGCATTTTTGATTAACCATAGTATGAACCAACCTATCGTGAGTATGGGAGGTTCTTCGTAACCTTTCTTTCTAATTTCTGTCGGTTCCTGTACTTGCTGTATTTCAAGTTCAGTCGGCTCTTCCTTACTGAGCTCCCCAGGCATGTTGTAAGATGGTTTGCCGAGATGATAAAATCTGTCCCGACTCACAAGGATTAGAATCATTAACAAAACCTAAATCGGCCCACTGCGTAGGCATAAAAGTTAAATTAACCCTGCCACTAGTCAGATTATCTAATTGGTTATGTTATGTCAGGTAGAGACCCTCTGCATTTATGGCCATTGACAAAAGGTTTTGTGATTCCGTTCATACTTCCGATCCTAGGCTTAAT
>Ga0160423_10004565_pt1 | contig 11374 bp, 6 predicted proteins | sample CRUFie14St8metaG_FD_108191 | JGI IMG/M metagenome (GOLD analysis project Ga0160423, IMG submission 108191) | Marine microbial communities from the Costa Rica Dome - CRUD Field 142mm St8 metaG | ecosystem: Environmental > Aquatic > Marine > Oceanic > Photic zone | place: Costa Rica: the Eastern... | reverse complement strand
TCGACTTCAACAACTTGCCCATAAAAAGAGGCGGTGACGGGGGCATTTGTTGCGGCAAGCTGTTCAGTCTCATTAATCATGCCGAGATTCGCCATGCGACCCAAAATCCAGTCCCGACGGATCTTGCCTTTTTCAGGGTTGCTCAACGGGTTGTTGCGCGATGGCGCTTTCGGCACACCCGCAAGCATTGCGTGCTGTGCGAGCGTGAGCTCTGCGAGGGGTTTCCCGTAGTAGGTCTCGGCCGCGGCTTCAAATCCATAGGCACGATGACCAAGGAAGACACGGTTGACATACAGCTCAAAAATTTCCTCTTTGCTTAGTCGGGCCTCAATCTGAAATGCCAACAGGATTTCGGTGAACTTCCTGATGAAGGTCTGATCCAGCGTAAGAAAATAGTTCCTCGCTACTTGCATTGTCAGCGTGGAGCCGCCACTGCCTTTTTTGCCGGTGAGTAATAACTCTGACACCGCTCTCAACAGGCTTAGCGGCTCGATGCCGCCGTGCTCGAAAAAGCCGTCGTCCTCTGCAGCCAACAGTGCATCGATAAAGCTTTGCGGGATCTGCTCGAATCGCAGCGGCTTGCGCTTTTGTTCCCCGAACTGCCCGATCAGTGCACCATCACGGCTGAGCACACGCATGGGGGTCCGCAAGGTGATGTTGCGAAGCGCACTTTCCTCTGGGAGGTTTGGGCTGAGATAGAGGTACAGCCCTGCCAGCCACCAGATTGCCGCACAGGCTATCAGCGCGCTATATCGCATCACTTTCTCGGCTTTTGGCACCTCTGGACTCTCCGTCGTATTGTCTCTGCGATCGGGTCCATAGGATGTACCCGGCAAGTGGGCGACCCATCCACATGACCTAACAATACAAAGATATCAGGGCTTTTATGGGGTTTTTAGACAATAGCGCGCGGGAAGTGACCTTTTACCTACTTTGCCATTCCATAAGAGCGCCGTAGGCATTTACGCTCTATTGTTGACTAAGAGCTCGGCCGATACCCAGCGGAAAACCGAGACACTCATTTTTATTACGCCTAGAATCCTATCTGAATCGCTGGTGAACTGACGGGCGGGATAATGGCTGGTAGCGCCGCGAATCTGCGGCTATTTTTGATTGGGCCTATGGGCTCGGGCAAATCTACGGTTGGCAGGCATCTGGCGGATCTGCTCGATTGCCCCTTTATCGACTCCGATGCCGAGATCGAATCCCGCGCGGGTGCCGATATACCCTGGATCTTTGATGTAGAAGGCGAGTCAGGCTTTCGCCGCCGTGAGACCGCGGTGCTGAAGGATCTCGTAGAGCATCCGGTAGCGGTTATCGCGACCTGCGGCGGTGCAATACTAGCGGCGGAAAACCGTGAAATGATGGCGCGCGCAGGCATAATTGTTTTCCTCAATGTGTCTGTGGCGCAACAGCTAAAAAGGACTGTGTCTGGCGAGGGTCGACCACTGCTTCAGCGGGGAGACCGCGAGAAGGTCCTGAATCAGTTGATGGCGGAACGCGAGCCGCTTTACAGGGCGCTGGCAGATGTCATCATCTCGGCTGGCGGGGGTAACGCGCGCAAAGTGGCTCGTCAGATTGAGGCGGTATTGCGTAAGCGCGGCCTGATACCCCACCACGATGGTGAATAACTGACCCGGAATCCTGTTTCCATGCCCGAGCTGCTGCACACACTTCACGTTGATCTCGTCTCGGCCACGACGGACCGGAGCTACCCGATCCAGATTGGGCGCGGGCTGATCAAGGATGCGTCTATCTGGCGGCCTTTGGTCGAGGGCAGAGGCGTGATCCTGGTGACGGATGATCAGGTAGGCCCGCTCTACGGTGCGGCCGTTAAAGCAGCATTCACCGGCGTCGATCAGTTAACCGAGGTGGTGTTGCCGGCGGGTGAGTCTCATAAAGATATGACGTCGCTCCAGCAGATACTCGATGCGGCGCTCGCGGACAAGCATGAGCGAGGTAGTTTGTTTATTGCCCTGGGTGGCGGTGTGGTGGGTGACATGACCGGCTTTGCTGCGGCCTGTTTTTTGCGCGGTGCGGATTTCGTACAGGTGCCGACGACGTTATTGGCTCAGGTGGATTCTTCTGTGGGTGGTAAGACGGGCGTGAATCACGCGATGGGTAAAAATCTAATTGGCGCGTTTCACCAACCGCAGCAGGTGGTGATCGACCTCGACATCCTCGCTACCCTGCCTGCCAGAGACTATGCGGCAGGGCTGGCCGAGATCATCAAGTACGGTCTCATTCGCGATGCCGAGTTTTTTGCCTGGCTCATCGATAACGTCGAGGCGTTGAAGCGCCGGGAGGCGGCTGCGCTGGCTTTTGCGATCGAGCGCAGCTGCGCGATCAAGGCCGCCGTCGTGGCAGCCGATGAGCGCGAGGGTGGCGTGCGGGCGCACTTGAATTTTGGACACACTTTCGGTCACGCCATCGAGCGGATTCAGGGCTATGGCAATTGGTTCCACGGTGAGGCGGTGGCTGCCGGTATGGTTCTGGCCAGTCGGCTGTCGGTGCTTCGTGGCGGGCTACATGCAGAGGTGGTCGACCAACTGACCGCGTTCAATGAGTCGGTAGGCTTACCGGTCGCGCCCCCGGCTGATGTCAGCGCTCAGGCAATGTTGGAGGCCATGGGCAGTGACAAAAAAGTGAGTGGCGGAAAAGTCCGCTACGTTGTCCTATCTCAGCTGGGTGAGGCAGTAGTGGCTGAAAACGTGACGGATGACGACATTGCCCGCGTTATAGACGCCTGATCGGCGAGGATTGCGTTAATTGAGCGCCCCTTGTCGTGGGTGTGCACTGCGCAACCTTTTTTCTTGCTCCGGAAGGGGCGGTTTCGCCGGTGATGTGCGCCGGTTCAGAAGCGGAACGATTTATGAATCATGTTGTGGCCGCGGGCGATGCCGGTGAACGGTCGGCACCCTCTCGCCGGCTGCACCGTACTAGGGGATTTCGGGATAACTGTTGCTTTGGCCTGATCGCTTATCTTGAAGGCGAGGTCAGTCATCGCCTGTTGCAAACGGCGATTGAATCGCTGACCTGCATGACCCATCGCGTCGGTATTGCGGCCGGTGGCCGCACTGGTGATAGCTGTGGTCTCTTGCTGCAGATGCGCGATGCTCTTATGCGGGCTGAGGCCGAGGGGGTGCTCGACGTCGACCTGAGAGGGCACTACGCTGGTTGGCATGCTTCTTCTGAGTCGCGATGAAGCACTGTAGCAGGCCTCTCGCGAGACCGCTGCCGTATCAAAGGAGATGTGGTCGCAGAGGACGAGCGAGAAGGAGGCGTTCGCACACATATAAAATGAGCACATACCGTCGAACGCTTGCAGGGCTATGGGGAATGGCTTCATGGGGATGCTGTCGCAGCAGGTATGGTATTAGCATCTAAAGTCTCTGTCGTTCGTGGCGGTCTCGACGAGGCGGTGCTGCAAAAGTTATTGCTGCTACGCGAAGCGTGTTGCCTTCCAACTGGGCCGCCCCCGGATTTGCGGGCGGCAGTGTTTCTGGAGGCCATGAGAAGTGACAAGAAGGTGACGACTGGAAAAATCCATCACATTCTTCTTAGTAAGCTAGGAGAAACATTGATAAGTGATTGTGTCACTGAACAGGAAGTCGTTGACTTAATTTCCGCCTATTAAATTTGTATTCGTTAAATGAATCGCTTCATGATGCTCTGAACATGCTCTGTTTAGACGGTCCACAGGCATGACCTTAGCCAGTTTGCTAATAAACGTCTCTAAGATATCTCTTACCCAGTTTTAATTCTTTGAGGTAATCATTAGCCGCATCTAGGCCTTTTCCAGACTCATTTGAAATAATTTGCAGAAGAGCGTTCTCGACATCAGGCGCCATGCGTTCGGCATCTCCACAGACATAAAAATAAGCTCCCTCCTCTAGCCACTGATATAGATATTTACTGTTTTCGATCATACGATTTTGCACATAAACCTTATCTTGCTGATCTCTAGAGAAAGCGAGATCTAGCCTATCTAACAGGCCTTTGTCCAACCAGTCTCCGATCTCATCCTCGTACAGAAAATCGCAATGCTTGTGTTGATCCCCGAAGAAAAGCCAATTTTTGCCTCTCGCGCCAGTTGCCTCACGCTCTTGAAGAAAAGCCCTAAAAGGAGCAATACCAGTGCCAGGTCCAACCATTATTATTGGAGCGCTGTCATCATTAGGTAATCTGAAATTATTGTTTTGTGTGAAAAAAATTTGACTTGGATGCCCAATTTTGACGTCATCGGCCAGCCAAGTAGAGGCAACCCCCCGATGCTCGCGATTCGTTTGCATCCACCTGACACTTGCGATGGTCATGTGTACCTCATTCTCATACACCTGCTGACTAGATGAGATTGAATAGGCTCGATGCTGAAGAGGCTTTAGAAGATCAACGAATTCATTTGCGTCAAGAGGATCACTAAGCTCTACGCTTAAAAGATCTAAACAGTCTTTTCCCCATAAGAATTTTTCTTTTGCGGCTTTGTCATCGCTTTCGTAGAGTGACCTTATCTCAGGTTGCTTTGCCCGATTCGCGATCTCTGAAAACAGGGTTTTTGTAGGAGTAACTATCTCAAAGTGAGTTTTCAGAAGTGTATGTAAGGGGCTATCGAAGCCCTCTATTTCCAAATCTGGCGAGAATTGCAACTTGGCAAGTATTAGGTCAACAAGATTAGAGTGATTTTCTGGAATGATATTGAGCGCGTCACCGGGAGCGTAAGTAAGGCCACTATCCTCCAAATTTAGAGAATAATGGCGAACCTCTTTTTTCGACCCCTTTTTGGACAAAAGTCTGCTGTCCAGAAGTACTGACGGAAAGGGATTTTTTTTAGACCACTTATGAGTTTTATTTTTTGTTGCTGACCGCTGTTTGTCAGACGGAACATTGGCAAGCTTTAACCCAGACTCCGTCGGAGACTTGCTTTGGATTAGAGGGAGCAGATCTGAAATCCACGTGCCAGCCAATTCCTCATAATCCACATCACAATCTTGCCTTTCTGCTAATCTCGAAGCACCCAGTTGTTCGAGTCTGGTATCGAGCACTTTCGCAGCTTGGCAAAACTCGTCGTAGTCAGTATCCCCTAGTCCTAGGACCCCGAAGTTGAGATGTTCGAGTCTTGGCGCGGTAGTTGCAGATAGTTCTTCCCAGAAAAGCTCTGCGTTGTCAGGCATCTCGCCCTCGCCATGTGTGGACACGACGAATATTGCGTTTTCAACTTGTTGCAGTGAGCTCATTGAGGTCGAGTTCAAATCAGAAAGAATAGTTGCAAGCCCCATACCTTCTGCGGCCTCACAAGTTTCTTCTGCCACAAGTGCAGCGTTACCAGACTGAGAGCCAAACAACACGTGCAATGGCTTCTCGCTAGCACTTTCCTCTAGAGAATTTTTGGTACTTCCAGCCAGCTGAGTGCTCAGGCCTGCTAAAAACCCAGTCAGCCAAGCCTGCTGCTGGTCGCTGAAGGGAGCATCCGCGGGAAATTCAGGTGCTTTCATCTGGTTAGGTCGCCCCTAAGGCCATCACTCTCTCAGGAACAACCTCACCAGCAAATAACTCTTCGAAGCAGGGTACTGCTCCAAGCCGCTCAATATTCTTTGCGTCCTGACACAAAATCCAGCCATATGTGGAGAAGCTGTCTATGGACCTAACAGTTCTCCTCGTGAGGGCTTCTTTGAAGTCGGTCATGCGCTTGTAAGCTACGAGCGATGCAAGTTGTAAATCGCTATACCCTGTTAGAGCTGCCTTAGCGTGCTTAGTGAGCCGAGTCTGGAGCTCAAAATCCTCGGTCATTATAAGATTCCGCGTAACCCGCTCCAACTCAGTTTTGCTTGCGGAAAGTTTCCGTTGCCCGGTAATTTGCTGAGCTATGTCTAGCACCGTCCAACTATTGACAAGCTGAAACATCTTTTTACTATCGCTCTCTCCTGTGGCGGGGGATATCCCGCCCAGAACATTTGAGGACTCTTTCCACGCGTTCTTTAGTCTGAGTATCTGCGCTCGAGCAAGGGCCTTTGACACTTCATCCACAAGCTCTTTCCGCGTTTTTACAGCAAGTATTTTATCGGCATCCTGGTACTGCAGCAGAGACTTCGGCATTACCCAGTAGAAGTTTTCTGACTCTTTCTTCCAATTCTTAAGTAAGTGACTCGCCAATGATGATGAGGTTGCGTCGACGTGCTGCTGCAAAAGTGTTTCCACAGTTAGGCGAAAAACTTCACCCATAGAATCGTCTTGCGATATAGAACCAAACAGAACCGAGTCATGGCTAATGGAGTCGCTGAGTGCACCACTGGGGTCGTACTGGAACGCAAAACCGCCGGACATGCCATTACCAAAACCCTTGGAAAATTTACCCAGATTGAGCACTGTGCCATTGGTCATATATTCACAAAAAAAGTCTCCCACCCCCTCCACTACAGCAGTTGCACCCGAGTTCCTCACCGCGAACCGGTCCCCCGCTTGACCTCTAACAAAGAGCCGGCCTCCTGTGGCTCCGAACAACGCAAAGTTGCCAATCAAAACATTGTCTTGCAGATCTTCAGAGGCCGCGTTTTGCGACCATTGGATTATTATTTCTCCTCCACAAGCTCCTTTACCTACACCATCATTGCACGTTCCAAAGTGGTGTAGCCGCATGCCATCGTTACAAAAAACGCCGTAACTCTGGCCGGCAGATCCGCAAGTCTGTATTGAGATGGAGTTTGGGGGCAAAAATCTACGACCACGGTCATCTTCCAGCGCATGCGGAGTCGTTTTTCCACCCTGTTCATAATTTAGCCAGCGCTCTATGTCGGCAGATAGCCGGCCTCCAACGCTTTTTTGCCGATTAGTTAAGTCAAAAATTTGGCTGGTGTAAGAGCCTCCTCCGCCGGAGTTCAAAGCCTCTAAAGCTTCTTCAAACAATGTTTCGTCTAAATCGTAATTGCACTCCAGATAAGTTGGATTTGACACCTCGGTTTCACTGATATTTACCAACATTGCCCTAGTATTAAGTTGACCGACAGAAGAAGGATGGTCCAACAGATGCAGCAAATCTGCTCGTCCTCTAGCTTCATCGAGAGACCTGAAACCCAAACGAGCTAATATTTCCCTTACTTCATGCGAGATGTTTAAAAGATATTGAGCAAGAGCTCTGGCATCTCCGTCAAATGCTTCCTCATTGGTGGTCAGACCAGCTGGACACTTAATGTTGCAATTTTTAGCCATAACGCACTTGAGCATCATCAAAGCGGTCGTTCCAAATTCGAATGAGTCAGCACCAAGCAAACTTGCCTTGACCACATCCGAGCCGGTTTGCATTGCACCGGAACACCGCAAAGACACTTTTTGCCTTATGTTATTTATACAAAGCGCCTGATGAACCTCAGCTATTCCCAGCTCTGCGGCCCTACCGGTGTATTTCAGGGAAGTCACCGAGGCAGCACCAGTTCCCCCTGTGCTGCCTGCTATATTGATAACATCTGCACCTGCTTTTGCGACGCCAACGGCTATAGTTCCAATTCCCTCGGAACTTACAAGCTTGACGATGACCCTCACCCTGGCGGCTTTAGCATCGTGAATTAGTTGACCCAAATCCTCAATCGAATACGTGTCATGGTGTGGTGGTGGAGATACTAGCTCTACGCCTGGGGTACCCCCCCTAGCCGCGGCGATCTCTACTGTGACTTTCGCGGCAGGGAGCTGGCCTCCTTCGCCAGGCTTTGCCCCCTGGCCAATTTTTATTTCTATCTCTTCGAGATTAGGATCCGCGAGGTAACCCGCCCAAACACCAAAACGCCCTGATGCAAACTGTTTTATGCGACTAGAGCGAATGGTGCCGTACCTAGATATGTGCTCTCCACCTTCCCCACAATTCGACATTCCACCCACCATGTTGATGCCATGGGCGACCGCTTCATGAGCCGGGGCCACTAGCGCGCCGTGAGACATCGCTCCAGACGCTAATCTGGGAGTAATTTCCGATGCAGGCTGCACCATTTCAATTGGAATTGATTGTGGCGCCGCCTCTACTCGAGAGACGTAGTCAAGGGCCTGGCCTGATACAACCAAATGAAGACCTAGTTTGGAGACGTCTTTGCGTAAAACTGCATCACCGAATCGATCTACAAAAGACGTGCCTAGAGCCTCTAGCCGGTCGCGATTCCATTCGCTTGTGCCACAGAAGTTGAGTAAAAATTCGCATTCTTCTACCTGGGCCACTTCGAGGCCTCTGATAAAGAAATTTCGATTGCCAGCTCGATTAAAGCGCATCATTTCTTGCTGAAAGTCGGTCGCCGTGTGGAGCAAGGAAACGTCAGCTGGAAAAGACAGCACATCTCGAAGCGCGGCGGGTCTTCGCAAACGTTCGGTCGCCATGCTTTCCGCGAAGCTCCTATATCCTGGCGTTATCTCAAAATTGTCAATGTCCTTCTGCGCCAAGTAATCAAAACTGGTGTTCACATACCCCTCATCTGTAATGCCGAGGGCCTCGGTCATTTTATTTAGGGTCAGAAGTCTTAATGGCGCTGCGCTTTCGCTTTCTTCTTTTTTCTTCTCGAAACCAAGATCTTCCTCAGTCAGGTTTACGAATTCTCTAACGGCTCTGGTACCAAAGGAATGCCCCGCACCATCAGTGCGTTCCTTAAAAAGACCTAAAACTGGGAGGTCGTCCATATTTGATACGGACAACGCACGTTGATGCCAGTCCAGGGCTGAGCGCGCTATCCGATCAAAGTGAACGCCACCAACCGGAGCTCGCATGTTGGGAAAATAACATTTAAGCACCGGATCGCTAGTATCGAGGAAGTTTGGCTCGAAAAATTCGCCGCCTGAGTAACTCTCAACCGTGCAAAGCCCGACTTTGCCCATGGTTTTCATAAGCGCCTTTTCCGCCGCTTTTGCAAAATTCGCATAGGCAGAATCTGGAGCGGACGGAGAAGTCTCTTCTGCTCGCATTTGAACGGCGAGGGCGTAAACCGCGCTCGCTCCAAAGCCCAGCACACAGGCTATGTGATGTGATGATTTGATTTGCCCACTTTCTACAATGATTGAAACCTTTAGCCGAAGACCTTCTTCAATAAGTTTTTGATTTACTGCCGCAACTAGCAGTGTCATCGGGAGCGCCGCCATATGGCGAGAGATTTTCCTGTCTGAGAGAATGGCAATGCCGCCGGATTCTCTGGCAAAGTTCACGACCCTTTGTGCAATATGGTCGAGCTCGCTGACGATGCTTCTTTCGTTCTTGAAGTCACTCTGCGTGTCGACTGCAAAAAGCGCATCAAAAACCTTATGCGGGGTGACTCTCTGAAGACGAATAGTTTCAATCGCTTTTAGGTCTAAAATGGGCGAATCAACTATTAACTGCTTTGAGCCGGTCGGGCCCAGCAGAGGTTTCTCTCCTAAAGCCACCCTCAGAGTCATGCCGTCCGCTTCTCTGATGGAATCCAATGGAGGATTCGTTACTTGTGCAAAGCGCTGACTGAAATATTTTGCAACACCGCCTTCCTGGTCATTGAGCGCGTTTATGGCCGTGCCATAGCCCATCGCGGAGACCTTCTCGGTCCCGAAAGATAGCATTGGATCTAATAAAAACTTAAAGCTATCTTGGTTGTGAGAATAGGCGACATACCTTGCCGCATTATTCAACTCTCCGCGGTATTTGCCTTCCTCCAAGCATTGCTTGCCGCTGGGTCCAGGCAGCTCGTTAATATGGGCCTGTGCTTCGTTTAGCGCTTGCCGGTAATTTCTTTGTTTTGATAATTTTTCCAGCGCATCGGCGGTCCTATAAATCCTTTTCTCTTTATGGTCGTAATACATCATTCCCCCAGCCTCGATGCGGCCAAGGCTGATTATTTGTTCTTGAGGAAATTGGACTTGACCCGCCTCGGACATCACAGCGAGATATTCGTCTGTCTCAACTGAACGAAGAGGTCGCAGCCCTAAACGGTCTAATCTGGCACCTATAATTCGGCCGTCTCCAAAAATGACTGCCGCCGGGCCATCGTTCTTTTCCTCGTAAAGGGAAAAGTATTCGAACATGTCTCTTACCGATGGCGATAGGCAGTTATCGTTTTCCCAAGCCGGTGGCATCATAGATACTACTGCCGACACTAAATCTACTTTGCCTTCGTGAATTCGGTATCCAAGCGTTTGATCGAAGCGACTGCTGTCCGATTGGCCTTGTGGCCTGTCAATGTGACGTTTCCGAGCCTTCGCTTCAGCAATCTCAGATAGCCGGTTTTTCTTATCAGTGTTTAATTCCCCATTGTGCGCCATCTGCCTGAATGGTTGTGCCATAGAAGGGTGAGGATCTGTATTTGTGGAAAAACGCGTGTGAAAGAACAAAGTATGAACACAATGGTCTGGCTCGGAGAGATCCAAAAAGTATGGGACTAACTCCCAAGAATTCAGGCGCCCCTTTAAAACCTGTGTTTGAGAGGACATCGATAATGGATAGAGTCCCTCCAAGCTTTTGTCTTGGTAGGCATGGGATTCAATCTTTACGAGCGCGCTGTAGATTACTGAGTCAAAGTCGCTATCTGCCTTAGAGTCAGCCAGTGTAAAAATCCATTGGAAAATAGGCAGCTGCAGGTGCCTGCCTCGCTGCTCGATCGCTTTTGCGTCGACTGGCAGTTCCCTTCTGAAAATAACTTCTAGCCCACTATCGCACAACAAATTTTCGACCGTCTCGATCGCGAAGGTTCGTGAGCCTGGATTAGTAGGCAGGAAATAATTTCCTACGCCATATTGGCCATTTGTGAGCTTTTGAGATGTCAGTCGTGAAAAAAATGAATCGCTAAGATCTATGCATATCCCAGCCCCATCCCCGACTCCCTCGGAGGACATCCCACCCCGGTGGGGCACTGCACACAGTGCTTCGTGACCCTTTAAAATAATGTCATGGGTTTGTGCGCCGTCTTTTCGCGTTATAAAGCCGACGCCGCAGGAGCTCCGCTCCGAGGAGTGGTCATAGAGCAGCTCCTGTGTTTTTCGGAGCCTATGCGTGCGTTCTGGTTTTATCATTAATGACATTGCTTCGGTTTAAAGGATTTTCGGATCGTCTACTGCTATCGAGTTCTTAATGCGTGAACTTTGAATTTCTAAGCTACCGCATTGTTAATATTAACAAATTGCCCAGTATTTATTGCACTCACCAGTTTGAAATACGCACAGCCGGATCATTTGGTTGTATGTCGTAAACCGCGGTAAACAGATCCTTGCTGAGAGGTTATGGAAGTTAAGTATTGTATAACTGCGGTTTATTTTTTGATGCTTACCGATAGGCGAGGTGAAAAAACGTGACATTTAAAGCGGCCGCTATTAATATATAAATCGTTGATCTGTAGGAAAAAAATTGAGCCAACAATTACCCTGCGTTTTTGACGACATCTACCAAAAC
>Ga0160423_10004562_pt1 | contig 11377 bp, 12 predicted proteins | sample CRUFie14St8metaG_FD_108191 | JGI IMG/M metagenome (GOLD analysis project Ga0160423, IMG submission 108191) | Marine microbial communities from the Costa Rica Dome - CRUD Field 142mm St8 metaG | ecosystem: Environmental > Aquatic > Marine > Oceanic > Photic zone | place: Costa Rica: the Eastern... | reverse complement strand
ACGCAGATTGCCCAGATAATTTGCCATTCTGCAATGCAGGACAGTGCGCGGTATCCGCTCCAACCTTCAGTCCAACGGATGGCATGGGCGGTGGTTCATCGGCATAGCACCTGTGGCAACACTTCGACAAGCGACTTCTAGAGCTCTTTTATATCCTTTGATATTCTCTTATATAATCTACTTCAAGAACCAGGCCAGCATCTCCAGGTGACCTCCCACCCTCCCTCCTTCCCTGTCCTCGCAGACCCGGGCAGGGGAGAGAGAGCGCTCTGACCGTGTCGGACAAGCCAGTGTCTTTGTTGGGAATGCGCCGCAAGAATTAAATGAAGACAGCGTTCCCTCTTGTCTACGCTGCATCTGCCCTGTTTCTATCCTACGCACGCACAAAGTAACGTCTTCCTGCGCTCCACACACACACATTGTGGAGGGAAGTATCAGTGCTGAGAGTAGAAGCTGGGCCTGGTGGAGGGCTCCTCGAGCACAAACTCGAATCGATCTTGGACCGCCCCCAGCCCGAGCCCTCGGGCACGTCGCTCCCCGAATCGATCTCAAGCTTGTGATGCACTCATCCACCCCATTCTTCCGTTTTTATTTTTTCATCGCCCAAAAAACGTGATCTCTTAGGAAAGGCCAACTTTTTGGATCAATGGCGATGGCGGGCGGGGTGTACCTGGAGCAGCGCTAGGAGGAGGGCATCATGAGGCGAAGGTCCGAGGCGGAGGCCGAGGGCGCGGGAGGCATGGCGTCCACCTCCGCCCGAGCCATATCGCTCGCCCCTCGGGGCGGAACGCCGGGCTCGCGGGGTGCCCGTGAGCGACAGCACCGGGGCGCCTCCAACAAATTGAAGGCGAGAGGTCAGGCTCGCGTCGAGACCAAGTTCGGCAGAGCGTGCGAGGCATTGATCGACCGGACGAATCTTCACCTGCGACACCTCGTGTCGGGCGCGACGGCCTCCGTCGTTGCGCGGACTTTGCTCGCTCCGCTAGAGCGCGTCAAGGTACGCCACAGCGACTCCCTAACCACCATACTCTCACAACCGCTGACGCCCCTCGCCCCTCGTCGTCGCCCTCGTTCTCGGCGTTCTCGGCGTTCGCAGGTGGAGCTGCAGATTAATCAGAGGCCTGGGGGCGCGGTGAAGATATTGGCTGGTATCGTCAAGGGAGAAGGTGTCGCGGGACTGTGGAGGGGCAACACTCTCAACCTTCTCAGGTGAGACCGCCAAAGGCGTGTGCTGGCACTCTCGCGTCTCACGAGCTGACTCGGCAACCTCGATATCGCCTGATAATATCCTGCCATTATCCTATTCTTCAGGACGGTTCCCTACCGGTCTCTCAACTACTACACCTATGACAACACGAGAGCTTTGATGCTGCGGGGAAAGGACGGGGAGCTGAGTGTCGCCCAGAGGCTCGTGTGCGGCGCCACCGCGGGCTGCGTCGCGATATTGTGCTGCTTTCCTCTCGACGTGCTCAGAACGAGGATGCTCAGGTGGGAATTGCCGCTCCTCGTTTTGTTTCTGACGAGTTCAGATGCTGACTCCGCCCCTTCCATCCCCTTTCACCCACGGCAATTCTTCCTCCCGCTCTGCTCCTGCCAGGAAGGGGAACGAGGCCTTCTACAAAAGGGGCGCCCTGTCCACGCTGGCACACATCATAAGGGCGGAGGGGCCGCTCGCGCTCTACTCTGGCGTGATCCCAGCCCTCGTCTCCATTGGCCCGTCCAACGCGGTTTTCTACGCGACCTACGACGCGTTGCGGTCGAACCACCTCAGGATGGCCTCTTCGGCCGGCCCCCAACGCGAGGAAAAGATGGACCCCAAGTTCAGCTTGCTGTACGGCGGCCTCGCTGGAATCGTGGCCGAGACCTCGGTGTACCCTCTGGAGGTTCTCAGGCGGAGGCTCCAGCTTGCGACAGTTGTGGCGGCCACCGGTCGAGGTGCCTTCGGCAACCTGCGTTCGATGTCCCGGCTTCTGAGGGTGATCCTGGCGAGGAAGGGCCTGAGGGGGCTGTACGCGGGTGCGCTCCCCACGGCGTGCCAGGTCCTCCCGTCCGCCGCCATCTCGTACTACATCTTCGAGGAGGCGAAGAAGACCCTGCGGGTCAATAAATAATACGTTTGTATATAATAAAACATTCTCCCAAACGGAAGGTGGGCACTGGTTGACGATCCCAACCCATGCACTCTAAAGCGTCTTGCTCTTTCCCCAGAACGACTCGATCTCTCAAGCTACAAACACTGAAAGTAACGTCTCTCTTCAAAAAGTCTTCCCGCCTTTACCTGTCGCCAGGGCCAGCGATCGAGGCGATCGAGAGCAGACGGTGGCAAGCGGGGCGGGCGAGCGGGGCGGGGCGGGGCGGGGCGGTCGATGCCGTCGACGGAGAGGAAGGCCGCGAACATGGCCGACGACGACGAGAAGGACGACACGGAGGACCCGATCCTGCGCAAGCTGGAGCTGCTGAGGGGCGCATCGTCTCAAAAGCGGAGGAAGGCCGGGGGAGCTGGATCCTTCGCCGAGCTGCTGAGCGGCCTTGGAGACGGCGGCGGCGGCGGCGGTGGTGGTGGTCGTGGCGCTGGACTCGACCTCAGAGGGGCCATCAAGGCCGCGAAGAACACGGTCGTTCAGGTGCAGAAGCGCTCAGGAGAGGCTATAGGGGACGGTAGCTGCGCTGCGGCGGGGGACGGGGGGGACGGGGTAAGCTCGCGACTTCCTCGTCCGCACCAGGATCCAAAAAACAGAAAAAGGTCCACTCCCTCCCCATGGACTGGGATCTGAAAAAGGTGGGTTGCTCATGATGGCTCCTTCTTGCCGTTCTCAAGTCACACACACACACACGGTCTCCTCGCGTCTGGTTCTGTTCCCCAACCGACTCGGCGGCGTTTGCCAGACGGCCCTCACTGACCCCTCCTTGCTTCGCCCCCGCAGGCGGTGCACTTTCAGTCCAAGTTCCCCTTTGACTGCTTTACCACCGGCTTCCACCTGGCACCTGAGCTCGCCCACCAAGCGATGCGTTCCTTCACCAGCGGCAACAGGAGGAGCCGGGACGCGAACCAGATGTTCCTGCAGAGCCTTTACACGTGGGCTCTGCCCCTCAACTCTCTCGAGATCCACGGATCGAGCCCCATGGAGGACGCCAACAATCTCGTCGCTGAGGGCGTTGTGGGAGCGGCGGTCGAGATGAAGCGGCTGCACGATGAGCAGAGGGCCAGGAGGTTTAGGTGCTTCAGGGAGGGGCTCCGGGACCTGGTGTACGCCCTGTACGCGGGTCTGTGCTCTTGCTTCTACGTCGTGCCGCCCCCGGGGTCGCCAGACGCATTCGTTTGCCTCTTCCAAGCCGCGGGAGTGCAGGTGAGATCCAAAACTCCGCGCGTGTGGGGCGAGACAATGGGTCCCCAGCCGAAAGCGGGTCCAGGCGCCCAATCCCTGGTCGAAGGACCGCTCTGACGCCTCCCACTCCCGTTCTCTGCCCACTCTCTCTTTTTGTCTCCTCTGTGGACTTCTCAGGGTTGTGCCGGGCCCAGCGCCACGGTCACCAGCTCTACCGAGGGAATGCTACGACTGATGCGCGAGGAGTTCGGGCTAACGCCCGCAGAGGCGAGGGAGGCGGCAGGGCCTGGACCAAAACGGGCCAAGGGAAAGATCGCGGAAAAGCTGAAGCTGGACGGCAGCGCAGGAAACAAGGGCAGGGTCCACTTCGTGGGCCGGGAGCAGGTGGGTGCAGATGTTCTCCCCCGCTTGGCTAATGCTTCGGATTCGAATATGGTCTGACCTCGCTGCCCCCCCACCCCTCCCTCTCTCCCCAGGTCCACGGCCTCTTCGATTTCCTAGCCACAACCTGCGGCTCCATCTACCACAAGAACCAGGATGCACCCACCTTGCTGTCTCCGGTGCCCTTTGTGGGGGCAGGAGTGAAGAGGTACACCGGCGTCTACAGAAAGAAGAAGCTGCTGAAGAACAAGCACGAGGCCGGGCTGGAGACCTTTACGCTGAGCTTCGAGTGCCGCGGCAGGTAAGGAAGAATTGGGATGGAAGGAGGTCTAGATAGGAAAAAGTGTTTGCCGTGGTCTGACCCGTACTTCTTCTTCTTCTTCTTTGCGGTGGGTGGCCAGTGGCCAGTACCTCCCGCCATGGGTTGTGGACAGGCTCTGCTCGACCTTTCGAAGGACCCAGCACTCGTTCTCGATGACGAGCGAGCAAGGGGTCGAGGTGGGAGGCCTGTCGGCGGCAGAGGAGGCGGCGGTGGGGGCGGCAACGGTAGAGCCGGCGGCGGAGTCTGCGGGGTCCAGAGGCGACTGCTATGGCGGGGGGTTCTGGGATACCGAGGAGGGCGACAAGTGGGAGCAGCCTGGGGGCGGTTTGCAGAGGATGACCTGCGAGAAGGGCGTCTTCTACCTTTGAGGAACCGACGGTTGACTTCGTTGTGGAAAGTTAGGTTGGATTGAATCATCTTTTGTCGCCCAGGCAAGGCAGTGTCTTTGTACTTCAAATTTCTAAATTGTGAACTGAAACGCCGTAATCCACTTTTCGAGCACCTTTTCTCGAAATCTTGATCAAGATCAGGCCACAAGCCGCCTGAGCAGATCGATCGACTCTCCAGAAGTGACAGAGAACCAAGCGTCACGATGGGCAGCCTCGACCAGCAGCTCCGCGGCCACGGTAACGGCAACGGCCATGAGGACACCACCTACCGCTTCTCCAAGGCCAGAGACAGCTTGGAGATGGCCAAGGGTCCAGGGAAAAACAAAAATCACGAGGTTAGGTTGGACAAGACGAAAACTTTCTCGTCGCTGTACACGCTGAGCGAGCCCTGCTCTTTGTCTTGGAGGAACGTGAACTACTCGGTGCTTGTGAAGAAACAAAACAAAGTCATCTTGAAGGACTGCGCGGGTGACCTTGCTCCTGGCAAGATGCTGGCCATCCTGGGACCCAGCGGTTCGGGCAAGACGAGCCTGCTCAACGTCGTTGCGGGCAGGGTCACTGCAGGCGAGCTAGAGGGCGAGATACTTTTGAACGGGAAGCCCAGGACGGATTCATTCCGCCTGCTCTCCGCCTACGTGGTCCAGGACGACGCTTTGTTCTCATCTCTGACCGTCCGGGAGACCATGTTGATCGCCGCTGAGCTTCGGTTGCCCTCTGGCGTGGAGCTCGGCAAGAAGCAGGAGGTCGCCGAGAAGGTCATCAACGAGCTTGGTTTGGCGAAGAGTGCGAACACGAGGATAGGGAACGCCTTCGTCAGGGGCATCTCGGGCGGGGAGAAGAAGAGGGTCAACATTGGGGTGGAGATGATGGGGAATCCCAGCCTCGTTTTCTTGGACGAGCCCACGAGCGGGTTGGACTCCTTCCAAGCTCAGAACGTCGTGCAGGCGCTCAAGGACCTGTCTCAGAACGGCAGGACCGTGGTGATGACGATCCACCAGCCCAGGTCGTCCATCTTCCAAATGTTTGACACCATCATGCTCCTCTCGGAGGGCAACTTGATTTATTTTGGAGGGGCCCACGCCGAGGCGGCCTCCCACTTCGGATCTCTGGGCTACAAGATGCCCGAGGAGTTCAACCCGGCCGACTTCTACCTGGACCTCATCTCGCTCGACACGAGGTCGCCAGAGGTGGAGGCCAAGACCAGAGATCGGATAGAGGTGCTCGCGCGGAACTGCAAGACCAACCAGGAGCCCATCCCGTCCCTGGGCATGGCGAGCGCGTCCGAGCCCGACTACAGGGCCGGAAAGTTGCACCAGTTTCGCGTGCTCTTCGGCCGCGCGCTGACGCAGATCACCAGGGACAAGATACCTCTGATGATCTCCGTGTTCACCGCCGTGTTCTTCGCTCTCATCGTCGGCATGCTTTACATGCACATGGACAAGAACCAGAGGGGCATCCAGGACAGGATGGGCGCCCTCTTCTTCGTCGTGGTCAACAACGCCTTCGGCCAGATGTTCGCCATTCTGAACGTCTTCTCCAAGGAGAAGTTGATCGTTCAAAGGGAGTTTGCCGCGAGAGCGTACAACACCTGGCCCTACTACGTTAGCAAGCTCGTGGCAGAGCAGCCCTTCAGGCTAATCGGGCCGCTCGTATTCTGCTGCATCGCGTACCCGATCATCGGGCTCAACGGGGCCTGGGACCGGTTCTTGGTCTTCGTCCTGATCGTCCTCCTCCTCGCGATTGCCGCGCAGACCCTCGGAATCTTCTTGGGCTCCCTCAGCAAGAACGAGGAGATCGCCGCGAACGTCTCGCCGCTCGCCACGGTCATCCTGCTCCTGTTCGGTGGCTTCTACGTCAACAAGGACACCATCCCGCCGGCCTTGAACTGGATCGAGTACCTCTCTCACATCCAGTGGGCCTTCACGGCCCTTTGCGTCAATGAGTTCAAGGGCCAGGAGGGTTGGAAGTGCGATGGTTTCGAGTCCGAGTCCAACCTCTGCGACGTGACGGGGGAGCAGATTCTGCACAGGCTGAGCATGGACGGGCAGACCGTGTGGGAGCCCATCATCTCCCAGATCCTGCTGATCTGCCTGCTTCACTGCGGGGCGTACTGGTCGCTGTGCAAGCTTCAGCCAAAGTTCAAGCCCCTGGAGACGAAGAAAGGCGGAAGCCCGGTCAAGGCCGTCAAGGGCAGCGACAGGGTTTGAGAATGAGGCCGCAGCCGTCAAGTGTCAGCAGGAACAAACTACATTGTACAAAATTCTTAACGTTAATACAATACACAATTGGATGATGGGAGCGAAGGCTCGCTTCGGAGCGAAGGCGTTTTTTTTTCTTGGCCATGCAGACCTAGAAAAAAAAGATCTCCAAGATTTTGGCGTTCATTCTCGATTCTCAGCCTTCCATTTTTTCGGGAATGTTGGTGGCGCATCGAGCATCGAGCGGAGAGCGTTACTTTCCAGGGCGGCCAGGACAGGGAGCGAGCGCGCGCTCAACGACGACGACGACGACGACGACGACGAGAACAGGGGCGGGCATGACGTACGCGAGGGGAGAGGTCGGGTCCCGGGCGGCGGACCTCATGCTTGCGGGGCGGCACCAAGAAGCCCTCGAGGTTCTGGAGAAAGAAGTTCTTCCTTCTTCAGCAACAACGGGGGACCTTCGTTTGGTGTCTTTAAAGATGTCCTGCCTCACAGCGCTCGACCGACACGACGAGGCCGTGGCGGCGCTCCGGGAGCTTCTTTCCGGCCGCAGGGGTTGGGCGGCGGGGTGGGTCGCGCTGGCGAGAGTTCACCTCGACCTGTGCGAGTACGAGCAAGCTTTGCGGTGCCTCGAGGACGATGCCAAAGGGACCAAAAACTTACGAAGAGGGTGCCCTCGTGCGCTGAGAGACCAGGCGAATGACTTGAGGCAGTGCGTTGTTCAAGTGAGAGACTCGGGCAAAACGGAGCACGAGAGGGGGAACTCGGCGTACGGGGCGGGGGAGTTTAGGCGCGCGGCGCGGCACTATGAGCGGGCGGTCAACTCTGCAGAGGCCTCGGGCCGCGCCCCTTCCGAGTCCGAGAGGGAGACCCTCGGAGTGCTGCACAGCAATCTTTCGGCTTGCTATGTTCAGCTCGGCCACCAGGATGTCGCGTCGGGCGAGGCAATGTTCAGGAAAGCCCTGCGACACGCCCAGCGCTGCATCCACCTGCGGCCGGGTTGGCAGAAGGCCCTCAAGAGGAGGGAGGACGCCGTGAGGGCGCTCGGGTGCGCCGCGGGCGATGACCTCGCCCGCTCCCTGGACGATTCGCTCGAGCTCGGCGGCAGGGGCGAGTCCCAAGCAGCAGCACGCGCCCCGAGCTCGAATACGAGGTCGCGGGAGGATGCCAAGGCGGAGGGCGACAGGCTCTTCAAGAGAAGCGACTACGCCGGCGCGGAGGCAAGGTACACCGAGGCCCTGGAGGACGAGGGCTCCCACCACCACAGAGCGAAGCTCTTCTCGAACAGGAGCGCCTGTAGGGCCAAGCTTGGGAGGTGGCTCCCCGCTCTGCAGGACGGGCAGACTGCGCTGAAGCTCTCGCCCAAGTGGTACAAGGCCTGGATGAGGGTCGCCTGTGCAAGTGAGTCGAAGAATTGCCAGGACGAAGGCCAACAACTCTGACGTAGAATCTTCCGTGTGTCTCCTTTTTTGTTTTCCTTGTCACAGTGGAGGGCCTCGGAAACGTGCTGGACGCGTACTGCGTGTACTGCAAGGGTCTTGGGCAGTGCGAGGAGGCTCTTGAGCTTTGGCGGGCGGCGGCCTCCCTGCTTCCCAGGGTGCCCATCACGGACACCCACGTCAGCCTGAGGCCGGGGACGCGGGCCATGGAAAGGTTCAAGATGGACTCAACGTTTCCCAGGAACCGGACCAGGGTCTTTGCGATCTCCGACATCCACATCGACCAGCACGGCAACGTGGGCTGGGTCAAGGGCCTTAGCGAAGAGAACTTCAAGAACGACGTCGTCATGATCGCGGGCGACGTAGGAGACACCATGGTGAGTCCGAAAAAGAGGCCGCGCTCTCCTTCTACTACAATATGCTGACCCCGCGCGCACGCCCCACCAAGAACGCGCTCAAGATCTGCCTCAAGGAGTTCAAGAAGCGGTTCAGGCGAGTCTTCTTCTGCCCTGGCAACCACGACCTTTGGGTTCGCCGCGACACGAGCGACAGGATGTACCCGGACTCCATCGCCAAGTTGGCTGCCATGCACAACGTGTGCCAGGAGGTGGGCGCGGACATGGGCCCCGCGGAGGTCGCCCAGGGCGTCTTTGTGGTGCCCATGTTCTCGTGGTACAACCACCAGTTCGATGAGGGGGACCCACACCCCGGGGGGTTGCGCTACGACTCTTTCTGCGAGTGGCCCCAAGCGCTGGGCGGGCACCTGGAGGTGTGGAAGTACTTCATCAAGCTCAACGCCTCGAGGGTGGCGGTGGACTACAAGAAGGGCTACCGAGGGGAGGGCGACCCTTGCGTCCTGTCGATGAGCCACTTTTTGCCGAGGGTGGAACTCCCTTTCAGTAGGGGCGTCACGGAGCTGGCCAAGGCTGTGGGATGCAAGGAGCTCGATCTGCAGATCCAGCAGATCGACTCGGACGTCCACGTCTTCGGCCACTCCCACGTGAACATCGACACGACGTGCGGGGATCGAGAAACGCGCTATGTACAGAGCGCGTTGGAGGGCGGGGGAGACTTGTACAAGATCTTCGACAGGGGACACTTGGCGGGGGGGCGTTTGTAACTCCAACTTACTTTGTAACTTCTTCAACGCATTTCTGATTCTGATGATTCTCTCAGGCAGCGCGATCGCTCCGACCTGTCCAGGTTGCCCGCTCGGTCCCCCAGAGACGCCTTTCCGCCCCCGCCTCACCCACCGGACTCGTTCTCGCCCGAGAGGAAGCCCCCACGGCCGCCCCCAAGAACGTCGGTTACACGATCACTTTTTTTTGGATCTTCACCAAAAAGTGTGATCTCTGTGCCACGAGGATCTCCTAGCGTGTAGACGCAGAGGGGAGTGAAAGGAAAAAAAAAGTTGTGGGTTCATGGGTTTGTGTATGAACGAACGAGCCATGGGTGTGCTCGCCGTCATCTTCACACTGTGGAAGCGACTCAGAGATCGCTCCTCCTAACTAAACTTTGAGAAAAGCTGGTACTGGAAACTGCTACAGAACAAATCGTTCGGAATTTGGAAGGGCGCGGCATTGATATTAAAAGGCCCGATTTCTCATCGCATTGCGAGTTGCGGGTTCGTTTTCGTTTTTCCTGGATGATGAATTGTCAGCTACAGAAACTGACACACGCACTGTTGCGGGAAGACGCCCCTATTGGCGTGAGTGACGCGGACGCGACGCGACGATGGAGGAGGTCGGGGATCGCAATGGTGGATCTCCCGGCGGAGGGCTCAACCCCAACGCCGCCGCCTTCACGCCCCCCGTCGCTGGACCCTCCTCGCGAAGTCGCAACCAGACTCGGAATCGACAGAAAAAGGGCCAAACCAAAAAAAAGGCATCATGGAAGCAACCCAGGGAGCATCAAACGGGTAGCGCTTTATCCCGTGAGCTGGAGAAAGCCTTCTACTCTGGCGGCAGGAGCGGTGAGGAGACCCATAGGCAAAGGCAGCAGCGTCACCAGCGAGACAGGGGGAAGGGGCGTTACCGGGGAAGACAAAACCAAGACAGAGTGGCCAAGTTTGACAAAGACTTGTTTGTGCAAGCGAACAACCGTTTCTTGGTGTCAGACGCCGTAGACGTCGGAGCGTACGACCAAGATCCAGGTAAGTCAGTGAGAAGATAAATTATGATTTCGATTCGCTGACCTCATCCTCCTTCCTTCGTTTTTTTTCTTCTCACCTCCCTCCAGATAAGCTCCTGGATTGGGACGACGTTGCACTGGTGTCTTCGATCTCGGCCCACGACTCCGAGTCTCGGTGCCCCATCTGTCTGGAGGTAGACCTTTCCTCGTCGCTGATGCTTGGCGTTCCTCCGCATCTGAACTGACCAATCGACCTCTGAACTCTACTCGTGAACGCAGGACGACCCGATCTGCGCCCAGACCACGACCTGCGGCCACGCTTTCTGCTTGCCCTGCATCTTGAGGTGCGCGACCTCCTCGGGAGGGGGCTGCAGGCAGGAGTTGGCTTGCCCCCTGTGCTTCGCGCCCATTTCCATCATGGACCTTCGATCGTTGAGGCGCTCCAAGGTTCAGGTGAGTTCCACCTCCCCCCCCTTTCTCTCTCCCTCTCTTGCTGACGCCGGCCCCTCCCGTCGCGCAGCCGCCCGAGGTCGGCCTCGAGATGACCTTCGAGCTCCTGCACCGGAAGAAGGGATCCATCTTCCCGTGCCCGGGGGCGCCGAGATCAGTGGCGGGGGAGTGCCACCGGTTCGCCAAGTTCACCACGACGTCAGAGCGGCCCTTTGCCGAGTTCACGGAGGGTCAGGTAGCGGACCTGGAGCGGAGGGCGGCAGAGATGGCGGCTGAGGGCAGTGAGGGGTCCCTAGCTTCCGTCTACCTCGGGTCTAGCGTGCTCAGGGAGAGGCTGGACAGGTGGAGGCACCGCCGGGACAGTAAGATGAGGGCGGCCGCGGGCGAACCGGAGCCTGAGGACGATTACGCCGGTCCCAGCCTGCTGGAGATGGCAGAGCTCGCCGCCGTCCGGGCGAAGGAGGTGGAGGACGGAGCCAAGGCGTGGCCCTCTCTCACCTCCAAGCCAGCACGGCCCTCTGAAAACCGAACTTCGACGAAAGCACCCAAACCCAAAGCGGTTCCGAAGATCCGTGAAACGTTGGGCGGCGAGTTTTACTCGTACTTTCAGTGCTCGACGGGCCAGAACGTTTTTCTCCACCCGGTCAGCATGAAGGTGGTGATGCACGGGATGTGCGGGAACGACTTGGAGTCCGCCCCGGGCGCGGTGACCGGGAAGGTGCTGGAGCTCGAGGACTTT
>Ga0160423_10004561_pt1 | contig 11379 bp, 8 predicted proteins | sample CRUFie14St8metaG_FD_108191 | JGI IMG/M metagenome (GOLD analysis project Ga0160423, IMG submission 108191) | Marine microbial communities from the Costa Rica Dome - CRUD Field 142mm St8 metaG | ecosystem: Environmental > Aquatic > Marine > Oceanic > Photic zone | place: Costa Rica: the Eastern... | reverse complement strand
TTCTCTCGTTTTCTCTCGAAAAGTTGGGCTGGAAATGTCTTGCGGCAGCGCGCGCGCGTGCCAGTGACGGGCAGCATGGCGCCCAGGAGAGAGAGGAGGGTGAGGAAGGGCATCAGGAGGAGGGCAAGGTCGGAGTCCGAGGAGGACGATGGTGCCGCCGAAGAATTGGAAACGCAGGGCGCTGAGGTGGTGGCCGCCGCCTTTGCCCGAAGCGAGGGCGTACCTCCCAGGAAGCGCCTAGGGGTCGGGGTGGGAGGCGGGAGAGGGGGAAACAAGCTGTCCTTCGCGGACGAGGAGGAAGCCGAGGGGACTGCGAGCAGGATCAAGAAGCGAAGGGGACGGCTGGGTGAATCGCTGGTCCATGGGGATGATGGAGGAAGCATGCTCGCCCAGTCCGCGACGGCGCAGCGTAGAAGCCTGGGGAGGGAGATGGCGTCCCACTTGTCGTCCGCGGGGGAATACACCGCCGAGCGGCTGAGGCAGCTGAGGGAGGCGAACCGCAGGAACACGGAGGCGCTGGCGGAGGTCTCGATGAGGGGGACCTTCAAGCCACAGGGAACCGGCAGTGTCGTGGCAACGCAGGAGAACCGGGGCGACCGTGATGAACGTGGTGTGGCTGTGCAGGAGAAGGAGGAGGAAGGCGGTGCCCCCGCGACCACGATCCCGACAAGGGCGGAGATCGAGGCCGCGAGGTCCGACCGGGCCAAGAGGAGGCGCCGGGGCGAGGTGCCCGCTGTGGTGCCGGTCCACGGAGGCCCGGGGCTGGGGAGACGTTCCGGCGACCTCTCCTCCGACGAAGACGACGGGGACGAGCGGGTCGCCTTCAAGTTTTACGAGGACGACAGGCCGACGCGGCCGGACGTCGCGGCCGATGTCGGAGATCTTGGGGTCGGCCCGGCGCCCGCTTCGGGCGGGTTTGACCTCCGCTCTCGCGCCGATGCGGCTGCAAACCGGTTGGCCCGCGCGGCGGCGGAAATGGAGGCCAGCGAGGGATCGAGGGACGGGGAGCTGAATAGGCTTCGAGCGCGCCTCGAGGACGCCGAGGACCGGGGGAGGGTGGCGGCCGGCAAGCTCGAGGTCGCACGCGAGCGCTACGAGTACCTGCAGCTCACGAGGCGTTACTTTGCTGACCTTTGCGAGTGCCTTCAGGAGAAGGCTCCCATCATTGAGGAGTGTGAGGAGAGGGCGGAGGAGGCGGAGAGACGCGCTGCGGGCGGGCTAAGGTGGCGGCTCGGGGCGGCCAGATCGATCCACTTCGGGGCGCTGCAGGCGGGGGTGCTGCTGGCGATGGCGACGGCAGCGGCGGGGGACCCTGGGCCCGAGGGCCGTGCCAGAATCCGCGAGGAGGTCGTGAGGGCGAGGGCGGACCTCCTGGAGAGGCACCTGGGGGGAGTGGACGCGCCTGGGGGCGTCGAGGGGGAGAGGGAAGCGATGGACGCGGTGCTCACGTGGCAGGCCGAGGGGTACGATTCTCATCTCGGCGGCGGACTCGCCGAAGACTTTCTAAGGGCCGAGCCAGGGCCGCCGCCTCCGGTCGTGGCCGGCAGGAAAGAGGTCGAGGAGATCCTCGAGTTCTCGCACGAGATCTGCCGCGACGCGAGCGAGGAGTTCTGCTCGCTGGACCTCATCGCCCGGCGGATCGAGGATTTCAAGCACCGTGCGAGGGCGGCGTACTTTCAGGCCTACGTCCCAGAGTCCCTCCCCCAGCTCGTCTCGCCCTATGTCCGGCTGGAGCTGCTTCGGTGGGACCCGCTGCGACCCGCGCAGCGCCAGTCGCCCGGATCAGGCGACCCCGGGGCGCGAGAGAAACCCTTGGAATCCATGGGGTGGCACCGCGCACTGGCGGGGTATGGTCGGCCGGGCCGCGGGGGGGAGAAGGGGAAGCCGGACCCGGACGCCTCCCTTTTGGGCGTGCTGGTGGACAAGCTCGCGCTTCCCAGGCTTCGATTCCTAGTGCAGGAGTGCTGGGACCCCACGAGCGAACCTCAGTCGAGAGTTCTGAGGAGGGCGGTCTCGGAGGCCGCGGCGGCGGCTCCAGACGGCAGCGAGGCCCTCACAGAGGTCATTCTCTTGGTCAAGAACGGGCTCCACGCCTCCCTGGAAGGGTGCTCCGTCCCGCTGTGGCCGGATAGGGTGGCCGGTCTCGTGCCAGGGTGCCGAGGGTTCGTCGCTCACGCCGTCAGGAGGGCAGCCGGTGCCTTTGCGGGGGCCCTCCTCTTTGACGGCCTCCTGGACAGGCCCACCATCACAAAGCTCGCGGTCCAAGGAATCTTCTGTGGCAAGCTGCTTCCTTACCTGAGGACGCTCACAAGGTCGGACCCGGAGTCCCTCGCTAGAATCTTGTGCCGGCTTTGCGGGTCGGTGCCGACGGCGTGGCGCCAGAGCGGCATGGAGGAGCTCAAGCCACTCCTGGACTTTGCGTGCGACTGCCGCAGGAACTGGCAAGGAAACGAGAAGATGGCGGGAGTCTCGGGGGAATTGGGAAAGCTGCTGCAATCAATGGGCCGGGGCGCATGAGCAGAGAGTCAAGGCGGAGGAGATGGAGGCAAGGGGTCTTCCCCTCAACGTCTCTCTCCGTGTCATCGACTCTCTTTTCTATTTATTGGTAGTTTTACCGCAAGGTGGCAGCCTACACCATCTCATACTCCATCTCATACTCCACTTCCCCCTCCTCCTCCTCCTCGGTGGCTGCCCCAGCAATCGTCTCCACCTCTCGGGCCTGGGCGGCGGTGTTCCTCCTGGCCGGGTGGTCGGGCTCGAGGCCCCACCTCCCAAAGTTCCTCCTAGCGTCCTCTGCAACCCAACCCTGAAGCCCCCTCTCCCCGAGCAACCTGGCGTTCGCCCGCCGCCACTCCCTCAGCTCAGTCTCCGCCCTCGCCGCTCTCGCATATAATCCCTCCTCCTCCACATCCGCCGCCAGGTGGTCCACACTGAGCCTTGCGAAGTCGCCCTCCAAGCTGGCCGTGCCCGAGGCCTCGTCACCCAAAACGGCCCCCACCGCCGCGTCCACGTACTCGCCCGCGTCAGTCAACGTCTTCCCCTCCCTCGTCTTGTCCCCAAGCTCCCAGTCGGAGTCCTGGAGCAGGTGGGCCGCCGCGTCCGCCATGGCGCCACCCCCCTTCAGAAGGTTGGACGGAAGCCTCCCAAGGCCGTCCTTTGACTCGCCGTCCGCCCCCAGGTCCAGCAGGAGGCACAAAAGGTCGTACAGGGTGGTCCACGCCACGTTCGCGGTAATTTGGTCACCGCCGTCGCGAGACTCTCCCCTAGAGCGCTCCCGCAGGATCCGCAGGAGGGCCTTCTTCGAGCCCCAGAGCTCCTCGCGAGGTGAGGCGTGCTCCCTGGGCACCTGGTCCAGCGCGAGGGCCCGCCCCGCGGACCCCAGCTGCTCGCACACCCAGTGCAGCGCGTTGCCGCCGTTTTGGGACACGCAATCTGGCAATGGCCGATTGCAGGAATGCCTTCCACTGCACGCCCAGAGGGCCTGTTGGACCCTCAGTGGGTCCCCAGCGCTCCTGCGGAGGAAGTAGTCGAGGTCTTTGCTCTGCGCCGCGGCGCGGTGGCGGGCGAGCAAAGCCTCGTGGCTCGATTCCGCGGTCGACACGAAGTCCGAATCCCTGGGCGCCCACCCGTCGATGTCCTCGACCCGAGGGTCCGCGCCGAGGGCCAGCAGGTTATTGATGAGCACCTGCCTCCCGCGGTCTTCAGGCAAGGCGCAACAGCAGTGCAGAACGGTGCGCCCCCTCTCGTCCGCCTCGTTCACCGCTTTTGGATCGGACGCCAGGACCTTCCACGCCGGTCCGAAGTCCCTTTCCCCTCCCCTACCCCATGCCAAGGCCACCGCGGTCTCCATCGTACACACCTCCTCGTCCCGCACCCCGCCTTCCATCTCGATCATCGATCTGCTGCTGGGTGCCGCAGCCGGAGAATCGGGATCAGGCGGGGAGGTGCACAAGCAAAAGGGGTAAAGGATCGCGTGCGCGCAGCGGCGAAGGAGGTACGGGCTTGGGAGGGGCGAGGGTTCTGCTCGTTGTAGTCTGTTTCGGGTGTGTGTGTGTTTTGCGAAGGGCGGCGAGGGCAACCATGGCTGTGGAGGACGAAGTGAACGAGCTGCTGGACGAGGACTACGACGAGAAGGAGGAAGAAGAGGAGGAGGCCGCGGGAGGTGCCGAGGAAGCCGGGCCTGGCGCAGAGGGTGAGGGCGGCGAGAACGAGGGAGATGCGGACCTGGAGGCGATGCAAGCGAGCCTGAAGGACATGGAGGAGGAGGCGGCAAAGCTTCGGGAGATGCAGGCCGCAGTGGAGAAGGAGATGGGTGGGTCGAAGGCCAAGGCTCACGTGGACGCAGCCGCCAAGGAGGAGGTCGACACGCGGTCCGTTTACGTCGGTCAGGTGGACTACGCGGTGACCCCTGAGCAGCTCCAGTCCCACTTTGCGTCTTGCGGTACGGTCAACCGAGTTACGATCATGACGGACAAATTCAACAACCCAAAGGGGTTTGCATATATTGAGTTCTTGGAGCCGGACGCCGTGCAGCACGCCGTGCTGCTGAACGACTCGGAGCTGAACGGAAGGAAACTCAAGGTGTCGCCGAAGAGGACGAACGTGCCTGGAATGCGTGGCGGCGGCAGGGGCAGGGGAAGAGGGAGGGGGCGGGGAGGGTACAGAGGGAGGGGCGGCTACAGGGGCGGCTACAGGGGCGGCTACAGGGGGGGAAGAGGGGGCTACAGCCCTTACTGATCTGCTGGACCGGGCAACAACCCTAAACAAAACGAAGAAACAAAATTGTTCAGAATGTGGACGGTGCGGCCATTATTCTTGTCTTCTCTCTCCCTTTCCTCAGCTCTCAAAGGTGGTCGTCTTGCCCCCGAGGGTGATGGAGACCTCCTCGCGCGACCCCTTTCCCCTCTCCACCGTGAGCCTCACCGTGTCGCCTACCTTGAGAGCGTCGAGACAACCGAACAGGTCACCACTCCCCTCCACGGGCTTGCCGTCGACGGCAACGATGACGTCCCCCAACACGATGCCGGTGAGAGATCTGTACGTGGGCTGGAGCCTGCCGGACGCAGGCGAGTTTGCCGGGACGTCAAGCACCAGAACGCCCTTCCTGCCAAGTTGCGCGAGGGCCTGGTCAGGAGCCAAAGTGATCCCCAAGTACGGGCGAACAATCTTGCCATAGGTAATGATCTGTTCGACGATCCCACGGACGGTGTCCACCGGGATGGCGAAACCCACGCCGACGTTTGCCCCCCTGCCGGTGGGATCCAAGATGGCGGTGTTGACGCCTATCAGCTGCCCTTTTCTGTCAAGCAGAGGGCCTCCGCTGTTTCCCGGGTTGATGGCGGCGTCCGTCTGGATGGCGCCCCGGATGGGTCTGCCGCTCTGGGACTGGATCACCCGGCCAAGGCCACTCACAATCCCGGAGGACATGGTGTGGTCGAGGCCGAAGGGGTTGCCAATGGCGAAGACGGTCTGACCCACGAGGAGTCCTCCACTCCTTCCCACACGGATTGGAATGAGGTCTCGCGGGTTCACGCCCTGCAGGGTGAGGATCGCAATGTCCTTGTCCTCGTCGAAGCCCACGACGGTGGCGGCGTAGGTGTTCTTGTCGATAAGAGTCACCCTGACGTCCGAGGCCCCTTTGATGACGTGGAAGTTGGTGATAACGTGTCCCTTGTCGTCCCAAACGAACCCGGTTCCGGTGCCCACCGGCACCTCCGTGATATCCAGCGACCCGCCCATTCTTCCTTGCTGCAAGTTGGTGATGTTCACAACAGACGCGGTGTTCTCCCGAAAAATCGTCGTTACGGCATCCTCCTCGGCCATGAGGCTCGCCGCCCCGCCAGAGGCCGGTAGGGCCGACGCGACTTGGACCCAGTCTGGGCCGAACACTGGGGCGAGGAGGTCGTGGTCGATCCCGGACTCGAGGGCGAGAAGGATGGAGAGCGCGGCGACGGAGCCCTTTGCACCGAGGCGAAGCTTCGCCTTGGCCTCCAAGGGGGGGGTCCACCAGGAGGAAGAATTTTCATCTTCTTGCCGCGTCGCGTCGCGTCGCACGCGCCGCCTCTGCCGCCGCCCACTGGAGCACGCGGCGGCCAGCCGACACGCGGAAGCCGTCGGTTGCATGGTCCCGTTCTCGCGGACAGCAACCCCCCACCCCGCTCCTCGATGCCCTCGAGCGCTGTTCGGCGAAGAAGATCTTGACCTCGATCTTGGCGCGCCACGTGATCCATCAGGATAGAGAGAGTGGCGGTCATGGGGCGGCGGAAGGTCTGTGAGAAGGCGGGAGGCGCCGTGGAAGACAAGTTGAGGGAGACGATGGTGTCCATCCTGCGCGCCAGGGGACCGTCGAAGACCTGGGCAGTCCACGAAAAAAAAAAAAAAAAACAGCCGCAGATCCCCACAGCACCTCGCCTCTCGCTGACGATAACGACGACTGACTCTCCTCAATAGCTGACCTTCGGAGATCCCTCGTAAGGTTCGCCCGCGCGACTGGAGGCCGCTGATGGAGGTCACGCGCCGCGTCGCGCGCGAGCTGGTCGCGGAGGGCCTGGCGGAGATCCTGCAGAGAGGGAAGGTTGTTGACCCCCACAAGTTCAAAGGTGAGGGCTCTGGCTCCAGCTCTCCTCCTCGTTCCCACGTCGTACTTCTCATCTCGGTACTAATACCAACGATCTTGGTTAGGTCCTATCAGGTTGCGAATGAAGGCCCCTTGCTCAAGGGAGGGCGGGCAACGCCACCCCGCAAGCGGCCGGAAAGCTGAGGAGACCGACGGAGGGACGCAAGAGCGAGGGATCTCTCCCGCCTCGCCACCCGGATAAGTCAACTTTTTTTCTAAAAAAAACACTCGATATACACCGTCTTCTACTCGTACAGCTCCCCGCTGCAGTGGTCGCGGTCCGCCCCCGTCACGCTGGCCAGGCAGTTGTTCCTCCCCTCGACCCTGAGAACGCCGAGTAGCGCGAAGATGAGGGCCTCCTTGAACTCCACGATCTTGTTCTCCGGGACGCAGACCTCGAAACCGCTCAGGGCCCTCACCCGCTCGATCAGGTACGTGTTGTACGCGCCTCTGCGTAAAAAACGACGACAACCGAAAGAGATTGTGGACGGCGAGGGGAGGACAGAGTCAGAAGAATGGCTTGTTGTCAGCCACGCAATCCACCACACACACAGAGAGAGAGAGAGAGAGGCTACCGCTTGTTGCGAACTCACCCTCCAGTCACGAGGACTTTGGACATTCCAGTTTTCTTCAGCGTTCGTGAGATCTGGCAAGCTGCGTGCTCGGTGAAGGTGCTCAGCACGTCCTCCACCGTAAGATCCTTGGACGCCCCCAGGAGCGGCAAGACGGTGCTTACCACGAATTCGTATCCTAGCGACTTTGGTCCGGCCTGGTCGTAAAAGTCTAGGCCGTTGAGGTTTGCAAGAAGGGAGGGGCAGGTGGTCCCAGTTCTCGCACTGGCCCCAGCAGCATCGTACGGTAGCCCAAGCTTGGCCGCGTAGTGGTTCAGCACCAAGTTCACGGGAACGACGTCGAAAGCGATGCGGCTTCCACCGTCGTCTCGGAAGGAGAGGTTCGCGATCCCGCCCAGGTTGAGGCACACCTCGTGCCCATCGAAGAGCAGCTCGTCCCCGATGGGAACGAGTGGAGCGCCCTGGCCCCCTAGTTTGACGTCCTGCTCGCGAAAGTTGGACACAGTGGTGATCCCCGTCACCCTTTGGATCGCCGCACCGCAGCCCACCTGAACCGTCACCCCCAGGTCGGGCCTGTGGTGGACCGTGTGACCGTGCGACGCGATGAGGTCGACCCCGTCCTTGGGCAGGTTTGACCTATTGTCCTCCAGAAACGAGTGGACGAGTCCTCCCAGGTACTCGCCGTACGCAAGATGCAGATCTTGGATCTCGAGGGATTCGCTCCCCTCGGCCTCGAAGGCGTCCTTGAGCCTCGTTCGCCAGGCCTCCGGGTACGCCCTCGTCTCCGCGGCCAGGACCTCAAAGTCCTCCAAGGCAGCCAATTGGAACCTCACGCAACACAGGTCCACGCCGTCCAAGGAGGTTCCGGACATCAGCCCGAGGCACACGTACTCGTCCTTGCGTCGCGGCATCGGTCGAGAGGAATCGCCGTCGCCTCCTTCGGCGACTTCGGGAGGTTCCATCGTTCCCCTAACTGTGGCTGACTCGCCCACCCCAAGGCGGCCTTTCGATTGCGATTGCCAGGTGGATCTTGAAATTCAAGATGACAAGGAGAGGATGAAGCGTACGGGTGGTCCTGAGCTGAGACAAGAGACGAAACAGATTGGTAGGTAACAAATCAAAGAATGAAAGAGCATCATGTCAAAAGCTATCCAAAGCTCTCGGACTTTATGTCGGCAGCGGGAATCCCGGCCTCCTCCAGAGCAGCCATCAACGGCGCCGAGAAGGGAAGCGGGCCGCAGAAGCAGAACATTGGCTTGGTGGCGCCCAGGTCCTTTGCTACCTGGAGCAGATCTTCAGCCCTCACACGCCTCGCCGCGATCTCCCAGTCGTGTGCCGCCGCATTCGCCACCGCAAGGTCTTTCTCCTCTGGCCTACTCAGGAAGGCCCTCAGCTTCATGGTCTTCGGCGCCGCCGCAGAAATCTTCAGAAACTCTGCCCGGAAGGGCCACTGCTTGCCGTTCTTGACGGCGTGGATCACCGCCGTTGGCCTTGTCGCGTCGTACGCCATCGAGACCATGGGCGTGATCCCCACCCCGGCTGCCACCAGCACCACAGCGTCCACTTCAGACCTCGCGTCAAGAGCTGCCGGGCCAAAGCTCCCAGCTGGGGGGAAGCACGTAACCTCGTCCCCCTCCTGGAGCTTGTGGAGGGCCGATGAGACCTGGCCGATGTTCTTGACAGAGATCCTGTAAGTGTCATCGCCGGGGTTTCCGCTCAGGGAGTAAGACCTGTTTAGGCCCTTTATCAGGACGGGCATGTGCTGCCCTGAGATGAAAGGCGCCAATGGTCTCGGGTCGAGAGCTGGAGCCTTGAGGTAGAAGGAGGTGACGCCCTCGGACTCGTCCACCTTCTTGGAGATGACGAGGGGGCGGCTCTGGGACTGCTTCCAGGTCCCGGGGAGGGCCCCAGGAACTCTCCTCACCGAGTCCACTCTCACCGTCACCACCTGAAGCACCCTCTCTCCTCCTCCCTGTTGCTGCTCCGGCGCAAAGTTGATCGCAGCGATGCCAGAGATCTGAAGGGCCTCGCCGGATTCCCAATCGAAGAAGGTGAGCCCGACCCTGGGATCCTTGGTAATGTTCCCCAGGGTGGAGTACATTTGATTCCCGTTGTAATTGTCAAAGGTCAAGGTGTCGTGCCCGGTGACCCTGACGAAGCCTGGAGACCCGCAGCGGTTGGAGGCGTCCGCGCCGTGCCTGGCGTCAACGTCATCATCTCTCCTGCCGTATGAGGAGCCGATGAAAAAGGTGTCGGCGCCGTCAATGAGATGCTTTAGGACAGGGTCGTCCTGCAGAGATGCCACAGGCCCCGGGGCCTGGCTTGAGGCAGAGCCAGTGCTCAAGGAGATGGCTTTCGCTTTTCTCGCACCCTTTGGCTCGCTGGAGGCCTTGTCGCCGGGCGATGCCTGCCAGGTGCGCTGCGTGATGTACTGGGCGCAGTGGCTCGCTGAGATCTCCACGGCGAGGGTCACATCGCCGTTCGCGGCCACGTTGGACACCGTTGAGTTGACTCGCACGCGAGCACGGGTTGAGAAGTCGATGCTGATGAGACCCACCGCCGTCCCGGGCACGAGTGCAGTGCGAAGAGCGTCCCTGGGGCTGAGCGAGCCGGCCCTCAGAACGAGGGACTTTGAGGTGACGTCCTGGAGGCAGGGACTTCCGTCAGCGGTGGCGACCATCGAGCAGTACATGCGCCCCTCGGCGTCAAGGGCCGAGATCACGACGAAGGGGCGCTTGGCGAAGAAGTCCTGGGACGGCTCGGGCAGGAAGGTCTTCTGGTGGGCTGAGCGGAACTTCGCGGTTTCAGCAACTCCCATGCGTTCCTGGACGCTCAGCTCGCCCTCGTGGTAGGTCGTTCCGATCGGCGGCACCATCGTGGCCTCGGCGGGTGGCGCGGCGGCGACGGCGGTGGTTTCCCTTGAACGAGAGACCTTGGACCCACGGGGCGGCAAGGCCGAGGTCCTCGATTTGCCTCCCGCGAACGCCTGGGCGAGCTTGGAGTGTGGCGTCTCGCGTTTCGCGGTGGTCTCTCCGCGGATCTTGTGTTGGAGGGGGCGAACCCACTGCTCCTGGTTGGCAGTCGCCCTAGCGCTGGATCGCATGGGCGTTACGATGAAGAGCAAGAGAGGCTTGTGCTGTTGTCTTGGGGCGGGTAGGGCGAGGAGGTCTCCGCGCGTTTGATGCGGGCGCCCCATATGTGCCCCATGTTGTACAAGAGTTCCTTCGATGCGTGATTTTCTCAAAGTGATGCGTGATCTACAAAATCGGGCCGTTTTACGGGGAGACGGCTTGGGAGAATGCTGTGAGGGCGGTTACAATCTGGAGGCAGACGAAACGTCCTCAGGGGGAGGCCCCGCGAGAGCGAGCGCGAGGGCGAGAGACACCATGGCGAGCGCGGCGGTCAAAGCTCTGAAGGAGGTCCGCACAGCCTTCGAGGAAGGGCTCCTCGACGAAGAGCACTACAGCGTCTTTCGCAACCTCTTCGTCGAGAGCCGGACGCGGATACTGGAACGGGACGGGAGGGGCGAGGCTGTGGGAATAGATCTCAGGGCTGCCGCAGAAAGCTTCCTGGACCGCGTTGGAGGTGATTGCAAGGTCGAAGAGGTTTTGCCCTCCGCTTCCTTGGATCCGGAAGAGACAGAAGAGCCGAACCCAAAGCCAGACAAGGTTGAGGAGAAAGCCAAGGCAAGCCCCAAGGAACCGTCTGTGCCGCGCACTGCAGAGCTGGTCGACCCGATCTTACGAGCCCCGATCTCCCCGGCGCCTCGACCGCGTAGGATGAGGTCGAGTCCTGTCTTCTTTGACCCCACCCCGAAAGATGAAAGACGAAAGAAAAAAAAGATCCCCCCTGGGTGGGGAAAGAGGAGATCGAGACGAGTGGCCTACCTGATCTCGCCGGCAGAGCCTGCCGGGGGTGAGAGCCCGATCTTACGAGCCCCGATCTCCCCGGCGCCTCGACCGCGTAGGATGAGGTCGAGTCCTGTCTTCTTTGACCCCGTCCCGAAGGACGAAAGACGAAAAGGGTGAAGAGGGCGCGGAAGGACGGTGAGGAGCTCCAAGGTGAGAGGTCATCAATTCACCCTCTCCTTCATTCACCTACCTTTCGATCTATCGGTTTCCCCCGCTGAGGCTGACACACGTTCACACCACACCAGTGCCGCTACTTGCGTGAAGGTTGCCTGCTTTGCAG
>Ga0160423_10004558_pt1 | contig 11385 bp, 12 predicted proteins | sample CRUFie14St8metaG_FD_108191 | JGI IMG/M metagenome (GOLD analysis project Ga0160423, IMG submission 108191) | Marine microbial communities from the Costa Rica Dome - CRUD Field 142mm St8 metaG | ecosystem: Environmental > Aquatic > Marine > Oceanic > Photic zone | place: Costa Rica: the Eastern... | reverse complement strand
GGAAAGGTAAATTTCTTCATAAACCTCAGCTAGCTTTTTACTGATATCATTTACTTTACAACTATCTAAAATGTATACATATGGTTGGGATTTCGATGTTACTACTTTAATGTTTTCTGTGCGAGCAGGAAGTTTTTCGCAGTATATTTTCAGGTTGTTGAGACCTTTTTCAAAATCTGCACCCATCAAAGCATCAAAAATAGGACTACATGCTCTTGTTAGAAATGGCAAATCGACTTTATTTGTCCAACTTAATTTTACTCCCAATTCGGAAGGTTCAAAAATGAACTGTCCGTAAAAAGTAGTCCAATCAGAAGCAGATATTTCAAAATCGATTTGTTCAAAAAAATTACTATTTGTAATCTTCATATTACCATTACCTACTTTTTCTGCAGTCCATTCTCTGTAAGCACCCTTTCCTGATGTAATTTTTCCAAAATTATTAATAAAAGTAGTATCCGTTTCAGGCCAAGGCTCCCAATTTTCCCAATTATTAAAATCATTAACCTGATTGAATACAATTAAAGGATTACTATTTATTTTAATATCTCTAGTTACCTCAATATTGTTAGGCATTAATGCACATACTAAAACGTAAAGTACTGTAAAACCTATAATGGCAAAAAAGAAAAATTTAAATGCTCTCATAGTTATTATTAATTTGAGTTTAAATTATAAATAATTTAAAAGAAAAATCTCTAAAACTATTGCTTTTTCTAATTCATAAATCCTCTAAAAACATAAATTAGGAATAATATAACAAGCAAGCCTAATAAAAATAAACTACTTCCTTTATAGTGTATTTTATGCATTTGTAAATCTTTTCTATAAGACCAAAAAAGAAACCCTACAAATGAAATTGCAAAAATTCCAGCAAAAATCCAGTGCCCTTTAGTGATGTTTTCCATTTCCTTCAAGGTTTGCCACAATACGAAATTCTAGTGATACTTCATCGTTTATAGCTCTATCTCCTAGGTTATTAAAAAAGCTACCTGATTTATAATTAATATCAAATTTTGTTCGATCAAATGTAAGAATTCCGCTTACTAAAGCTGCAGTTCCTCTTTGTGTCCATTCAATATCAAAAACAACAGGATGTGTTTGTTCTTTTATTGTCAAACTAGCAATGATGTTGTATCCTTTTTCTGTTTTAGTTCCATTAATAAGTTTTAATCTAGCAAGAGGATGATTAGGAACATCGAAAAAGTCTTCATTTTTAAGGTGTTTAACTAAATATGCAGCTTTTTCTTCTTCCAAGTCAGTACAAGTTATTGTATTTAAGTCAACAACAAATTCTGCATTTATCATTTTCTCATGGTTGATACTTATTTTACCTTCTGTTATTGAAATATTTCCTTCATGACTACTTCCAGAAATTTTACTTCCTATCCATTTAACATTACTTTTTTGAGTGTCGATTTTAAAGTGATCTGTGTGTATACTTGTAAAAGAAGAAAAGCAAATTGCTAAAGAGATTATTATAGCTATTTTTTTCATTTATTTATTTTTATATAGACAAATTTAAACAAAAACTCGACTATATTTACTGCTCATCAAATTCAAATAAAATGCAAGATAAAATAGATAAAGTAAGAAAGTTCCATGAGGTTTTTTTAATTGGTAATGAAGATGCTCCTGTGGCAAATGTAGGAGAGGAGACTTATTTATTAAGGCATAGATTGATGCATGAAGAAAATGAAGAGTATTTACAGGCTTGTAAAGATGGGGATTTGGTTGAGATAGCAGATGCTTTAGGTGACTTGCTGTATATATGGTGTGGTTCTGTTTTAAAGCATGGTTTGCAAGATGTGATAGAGGATGTTTTTAATGAAATACAACGCTCTAATATGTCCAAATTAGATAAAGATGGTAAGCCCATTTTTAGAGAGGATGGTAAAGTAATGAAGAGTGATTTGTACTTTAAGCCTGATATTAAAGCTATTTTAGAAAAGCATGTGGAGCTTACGTAAAATACAAGCTTCTGATGTCGATTTTTTGTTAGCGCAACAAATAAGAACAGCTGTTTTTGTTCATGAACAGGGGGTTGATGCTTCCGATGAATATGATGCTTTTGAGGAGGTTTCTCAACATTATTTAGTTACTTTAGATAGTAAAGCAGTTGCTACAGCTCGTTGGCGTTTTACACCCAATGGAATTAAATTAGAACGATTTGCTGTTCTTAAAGCTCATAGGGGAGAAGGGATTGGTAAATATTTGGTTGAGCAAGTAATTGAAGAAGTTCAAAAACATGCTAAACCTATTTATCTACATGCGCAAATTCAAGTCGTAGATTTTTATCAAAAATTAGGTTTTGAAAAAGAAGGAGCACTTTTTGAGGAAGCGGGTATTCAGCATTTTAAGATGCTGTTTAGACAGTAACTATCCAGTTGTGTGTGTCTGGACAAACTCCTTGTTGGATGTTTTGTAATTTTTCTTTTAATTGATGTGCGTAACTATTGCCAATTGCTTCGATTTCGATTTTTTCTTCTCTAAAGGTAATGGAGTTAATAGGGTTTACGGCTACAGCTGTACCCACCCCAAAAGCTTCTTGTAAAGTACCGTTTTGATGTGCTTCCATTATTTCTGAGATAGCGATTTTACGCTCTTCAACAGAAATTCCTTTTTCTTTCGCTATTTTTAAAATACTATCCCTGGTAATTCCTGCCAAAATACTTTCACTTAAAGCAGGAGTTGTTAAGGTGTTATTGATACGGAACATAATGTTCATAGTACCCGACTCTTCAATGTATTGATGCTCGAAAGCGTCTGTCCAAATTACTTGTGTAAATCCTGCTTGCTGTGCTTTTTTGGTTGGTGCAAAGGCCGCAGCATAGTTTCCTGCAGCTTTGGCAAATCCAATACCTCCTTCTACAGATCTTGCAAATTTCTCTTCCACTTTTAAATGGACTTCTCCAGAATAGTAAGAAGCGCTAGGTGATGTGATGATGAAAAAGGTGAACTCATCAGCAGGAGTAGCTCTGATAAATTCACTATTTGCTATCATAAATGGTCGAATGTAGAGCGATTTCGCATTGCCTTCAGGAATCCATTGTTCATCTAGCTTAAGTAAACTTTTTAAGCCATCCATAAAGATAGATGCTGGTATAGACGGCATGCACAACCTTTTTGCTGATTGGTTTAAACGATTCATGTTTGCTTCAGGTCGAAACAAGAGTGTTTCTCCATCTTTATTTTTAAAGGCTTTCATTCCTTCAAAAACGGCTTGTCCATAATGAAAAACATGTGTTCCTGGAGCAAAAGATAGTGGTTGATAAGGTATGATTTCAGCTTCTTGCCATTGACCATCTTGAAACTTACACATTAACATGTGATCACTAAAAGTTCTTCCAAATTCCAATTTATTGAAATTTGTATTTGCTAAACGAGAGTTTTGTGTTTTAGTGATTTTCATTGGTAGCTTATTTCAAATATCTGAAATCGTGACCGTCTTCAATTTTTAATAAGGCTTCGTAAATTAGCTTAATCACATTTTCTACATCATCTTTATGTACACTTTCTACTGTTGTATGCATATAGCGTAATGGTAAAGAAATAAGCGCTGAAGCAACACCTCCTGTAGAATAAGCAAAGGCGTCTGTATCTGTTCCTGTAGCTCTAGAAGCTGCTGCTCTTTGGAATGGAATTTTCTTGCTTTCAGCAGTATCTATTAGCAGGTCTAATAAATTGTTTTGAACAGCAGGTCCATAGGTAAGTACAGGTCCTTTTCCAGCAAATAAATCACCTTGCTTAATCTTATTGATCATAGGTGTTTGCGTATCGTGACAAACATCTGTTACAATAGCAACATTTGGTTTGATAGATTCTGTAATCATTTGAGCGCCTCTTAAACCCACCTCTTCTTGTACAGAGTTAGTGATATAAAGACCAAAAGGAAGTTTCTTTTTATTTTCATTTATGAGACGTGCTACTTCTGCAATCATGAATCCTCCAATTCTGTTGTCTAATGCGCGACCTACGTAAAAGTTGTTATTTAAGACCATGAATTCATCTTCGTAAGTAATCACACAACCTACATGTACTCCTAATTTTTCGACTTCTTCTTTTGAAGTACATCCACAATCTAAAAAGATGTTGTCAAGTTTAGGAGACTTCTCTTCTCCACCATGTCTTGTATGAATAGCAGGCCATCCAAATACAGCTTTTACAATCCCTTTTTTTGTATGGATATTCACTCTTTTAGATGGGGCTATTTGATGGTCGCTTCCACCGTTTCTTCTAAGGTATATAAACCCTTCTTTTGTAATGTAGTGTACAAACCAAGAAATTTCATCGGCATGTGCTTCAATTACTACTTTGTATTTAGCTTCAGGGTTGACAACTCCAACAACAGTTCCATAGGTGTCTACAAAATAGTCGTCAATATTTGGTTTGATGTAATCTAGCCACATTTTTTGACCTTCGCTTTCAAAACCTGTAGGTGAGGGATTGTTGATGTAATTTTCTAAAAATATAAGTGATTTTTTATTGAGAATGCTTTTAGCCATAATGAGAATTGTTTGGAGTGCGAATTTACATAAAAAAGAGGAACCATATGGTTCTTCTTTGAATCTAGTAATAGCATATTAAAATTTTACATATTCAAATGTTTATTTTAGCGCTGTGAAAAAAGAGTTAGTAGAAACAGGCGATGGAAGCAAGACTTTATACATTCCAAATTTTGACGAGCATTATCATTCTGTTCATGGGGCGCTTTCTGAATCGCAACATGTTTATGTTAAACATGGATTGAAATCAACAACTAAAACAAATCTTTCTATTTTAGAAATGGGTTTTGGGACGGGGCTTAATGCATTTTTAACATGTTTAGAAAATCGAACACTACATAAAAAAATCAAATACACTGCATTGGAGCCATATCCATTAAGTTATGATTTAGCAAACGAAATGGATTATGTAGGATTAGCTGGCTTTGAAGATGAAGAATTTGTTTTTAAACAAATACACCAGTGTAGTTGGGCAAATACACACACTATAGAGCAGTATTTTACACTGCAGAAATTAGAAACTACAATACAAAATTTTATGATTCAAAATACTTTTGACCTTGTCTACTATGATGCGTTTGCACCAAGAGTACAGCCAGAATTATGGACAGAAGAGATATTTGCCAAAGTATTCAGTGCAATGAATTTAGGTGCTATTCTTGTGACTTATTGTGCAAAAGGATATGTGAAACGTAATTTAAAGGCAGTAGGGTTTAAAGTAGAAAGCTTAGAAGGGCCTCCTGGTAAAAGAGAAATGACTCGTGCCAAAAAAACCAAATAGTATTTACTATTGTTTTTTGATAAAAATTTATACATTTGCGCTCCAATTTTGAACAGAAATAAACACTAAGAAAATGGCTAATCACAAGTCAGCAAAGAAAAGAATCAGACAAACAGCAAAAAGAAACGCTGCAAACAGCTATTACCACAAAACAGCTCGTAATGCTGTAAGAAAGTTAAGAGCTATGTCTGACAAGAAGGAAGCAGCAAAGTTTTTACCAGAGGTAGAATCAATGTTGGATAAGCTAACAAAACGTAACATCATCCACAGTAACAAAGCGGCTAACTTAAAATCAAAATTAGCGAAGCATGTTAATAGTTTATAGTAGGCTATCAACCATATCGATACGAAAGGGCTTTCAATTGAAAGCCCTTTTTTTATCTTCATTGTATTATTAATATAAAAACACTTTCGATCAACTAGTTCAATTAGTTTAAAATTTTCATTAGACTATTAGAAATTCCTTTCTTAGGTCATCATAGCTAATGAAAACTATTATTTTAGCTTTGTATATAATGTTTTGCAGTAAATGTTAATTTATACTCCAGAAATAACGAATCGTATTCGGTATATTTTTCAAACCATTTTTGTGGATATTTGGAATATTTCTTATGAATTAACAGATGACATTTTTCATTTTCAGAATTATGATGGGCCAAAACTTAATTATTCTATGCGTAAAATAGAAGAAGAGTTTTTTATTGAATGCCATGATTTACTATTAGAAAAAGGAATTTCAGATCAAGAAATACAAATAACAGACTGGGAGGATTTGCCTGTGTTTTTCCAGACAAGTTCTTATTCTTCTTTACCTTTCGATATTTTTGCTGCAAGCTTTTATTTATTGTCTAGGTATGAAGAGTATTTGCCTCATATTCGAGATCATTATGAGCGTTTTATGGCTAAAGAAAGTTTAGCTTTTCAACATGGATTTTTACAAAAACCATTAGTTAATCTTTGGCTTCAGAAATTATTATCTCTGATTCAGTTGGTTTTCCCTGAATTTCGACCTGATGGTAGTGAATTCAAGTTTATTTCTTCAATAGATGTAGACAATGCTTATTGCTATTTAGAAAAAGGATTGGCCAGAAATTTAGGAGGATTTGCTCGTTCTCTTTGGAAAGGAGAAAAAAAAGAAATGAAAGAACGTTGGGAAGTGCTTAGAAAGAAGCAACCCGATCCCTATGACACTTTTGATTTACAATTAGCCCTTAAAGAAAAATATGATTTGGAGGTTATTTATTTTGTGTTATTGGCTGATTATGGATTAAATGATAAAAATATTCCGTTTCAAAGCAGGAAATTTCAGCTACTTATCAAGCATCTTTCCGATCACGCTCCAGTAGGAATACATCCATCTTTTGGTTCAAATTATGATCATGAAAAACTGAAAGATGAGTTGAAAAGATTGAAAAATATTATAAAAAGAGAAGTGAATATTAGTAGACAACATTTTCTTAAACTTTCCTTTCCGATAACCTATAGAAATCTTATTGATTTGGGTATTCAGCATGATTATACAATGGGTTATGCTGCCTATCCGGGCTTTAGAGCTAGTATATGTCATCCGTTTTATTTTTATGATTTAGAGCTTGAACAGAGTACATCATTACTAATACATCCATTTACAATAATGGATGCTACATTTAAATATTATTTAGATTTTAATCCAGAACAAGCATTGTCTTTGACTAAGGTTTTAGTGCAAGAAGTAAAAAAAGTTAATGGAACATTTATTATCCTTTGGCACAATGAAACCTGGAGTGAGCATGGAGCATGGAAAGGATGGAGTCAATTGTATGAGGAAATTGTAAAACTGACAAAGTTATGATTCAATACATTGAGCATAAGAATATTGATTTCAAAAAGTGGGATGCTTGTATTGCTAGTTCATTTAATCGTTTGATTTATGGATTCTCTTGGTATTTGGATGTTGTTTGTGATGATTGGGATGCCTTGGTACTCAATGATTATGAAGGGGTGTTTCCATTGCCAAAAAGAAAAAAATGGGGGATAGATTATATTTATCAACCTTTTTTTTGTCAACAATTGGGAGTTTTTTCAAAAAAGAAAATTGAAATAGACTTATTTCTAAATTGTATACCAAAAAAATTCAAGTATTTGGAGTTAAATGTTGGTTTATCAAAAAATTTTATTTTAAAGGAAAATAAAAATTATGAATTGTCAATTACAAAAGATTTTGAAAGTAATTTTTCTAAAAATACATCAAGAAATATTTCTAAAGCAAAAGCATCGAATTTATCATTAGTTTCAAATATTTCAACAGAACAACATATAAGTCTATTTTGTAATAAACTCTCAAAAATAGGATTAGGTCAAAAAGATTTAGAAAGATATCTTAAGCTGTGTAATGTTTTGATTGCAAATAATTCGGGTAAAATTTATGCAGTATTTGATAGCTTAAACAACATAGTTGCATCTTCGTTAATAGCATTTGATGCAAAAAGAGTTTATTATTTAAATGGAGCTACCAATCAAAAAGGCAGAGAAATCGGAGCTTCTCATTGGATGGTTTTTGAAATAATGAAAAATTATTTTGGAAAAATATTTGATTTTGAAGGGTCAAATATTGAAGGGATAGCTCGCTTTTATGCAGGATTTGGCGCAAGTAAAACAAGTTATTCAACTATTATTATGAATAGATTACCCTTTTATTTAAAATGGCTTAAGTCATTTTAAATTAATAATAAAAATCTAAAAAGTTCGTAAATATAATCATTGGTATTATCTTTTAACTAAAATTTATTAAATGCATATAAAACATGTTTTTTTCGATTTAGATCGTACCCTTTGGGATTTTGAAACCAATGCATACAAAACACTTTCAGATCTATATATAGACCACGCATTAAAGCAGAAGGGTATTTGTGATGTTGATATATTTATTGATAAGTATAAAATGCACAACGAACTTTTATGGCAATTATATAGAGATGATAAAGTTGAAAAGGATGTATTACGATCTCGTCGTTTTAAATTAACCTTATTAGAATTTGGTATTAATGATGATCATTTAGCTCACGAATTGGGGGATCAATATATTAAGAAATCTCCTTTAAAAACTCATGTATTTCCGTTTACTCATGAAGTACTCAATTATTTAAAAGAAAAATATCATCTTCATATTATTACCAATGGTTTTGAAGAGGTTCAGTATGTAAAGTTAAGACATTCTAAATTGCTCCATTATTTCGAGCAAATTATTACATCAGAACAAGTAGGAGTTAAAAAACCAAATGCCGAAATCTTTAGTCACGCTTTAGTCAAAGCATCTTGTAACTCTAATGAAAGTATTATGATTGGTGATGATTTACCAGTTGATATATTAGGAGCAAAAGCAATGGGAATGTATCAGGTGTACTTTAATCCTGAAAAAATACCTCATCAAGAATCAATAGATTTTGAGATTAGTTGTTTGAGTGAATTGAAGCAAATATTGTAAAACCTACTTTTTCTAATTCTTCCCAAAATGTTGGATAGGATTTTTTCACTACATCTATATCTTCAATGATTAATTTTCCAAAACAGAGCGCAAGAGGAGCAAAACTCATAGCCATACGGTGGTCTTGATGTGTTTTAATAAAGGGTATTTCAATATGTTTATTGAACTCTTTAATAAGAATTGAGTCTTGACTTATCTTTACATTAATACCTAGCTTTTTTAACTCACTTTGTAGGGCTATAATTCTATCAGTTTCTTTAAATTTCAAGCTGAATAAACCAGTTAATTCTACACTTTGCTGAAGACCAGCATAGGTGCAGCATATAGCTTGCGATAAGTCCGGTGTTTCTATTAAATTCAGATGTTTTTTAGGTATTTGATTCGTGTCTTTAAATAATATCAAATGATTATTATTAAAACGATGACTAACACCAAATTTCGAAAAAATAGATAGCGCTTTTATATCTCCTTGCCAAGAATCTTTGTAAAGTTCATTTAGTTCAATTTGAGCTTTTTTAGCTAGTGCTGCTATTTCAAGCCAAAAAGTTACAGCACTCCAATCGTTTTCAATACAAATATCTTTGGCTTGGTATTGCTGTTCTTTTATATAAATCGTTTGAGATTTCCAGCTGTATTCTATTCCAAAATAAGACATCATCTTTAGTGTCATTTCTAAATATGATTTAGAAACTAAATTACCTTGAAGATTTATTGTTAATCCTCCAGAAAGAGTAGGGGCAATGAGTAATAATGCTGATATGAATTGACTGCTGATAGTACAGTTTACTTGAATAGTGCCCCCTTGAATATTTCCTTTTTGAATGTATATTGGAGGATATCCCTCTTTTTCAAGATAAGAAATGTTAGCTCCTAAAGAATTTAGTGCCTCTACTAAAGGAGCGATTGGCCTTTCGTGCATTCGCGCACTACCCCTTAAAATCACTTCTTGTTTTTGAATGCTAAAGAAAGCAGTTAAAAAACGCATGCTTGTTCCAGCATCACCAATGTTTATTGTTTTAGATGATGTGTCTAGAGCCTTTTTTAAAACTTGCGTATCTTTTGCATGAGAAAGATTTGAAATTGAGAAAGCTTCTTTGCAAATTGCTTGAATGATAAGCGCTCTATTACTTAAGCTTTTGGATGCAGGAAGACGAACTTTTCCTTTTACAATCTTGCTCGGATGTTCAATCAAATAGTTCATCTAATGTAAATTCTTGATTGATAATACTACTCCCAACACCATTAAGTAAAGTAAAGTTGATTTTTTCTTTACGATTCTTTTTATCGCTTTTCATCCACTCTAAAAGAGCTCTCAGAGGTGGTTTTTTTGGTATTGAAAAAGTATTTGATATAAAGGAAGTTATTTCGTTTTTTTCTTCCTTATTGATTTTGGAAAGATTACTCTCCAAAATCATTCCTAAGCTAATAGCTTCACCATGTAAAATAGGATTCCCTAGCTTTAAGTAGTAGCTTTCTATTGCGTGGCCAAAAGTGTGTCCAAAATTGAGTTTTTTTCGCTCTCCTTTGTCTAATGGGTCTTGTGTAACAATATTGTTTTTAATCACTATAGATTGGAGAATTATGGATTCCCAATTCATTTTTTCTAAAGGAGTGGTTTTGATTTCTTTCCAATAGCATTTGTCCGCAATGAGGGCGTGCTTCACTACTTCTGCAAAACCTGATAGTAGTTGATTTTTTGGTAAACTTTTTAAGAAAACAGTATTGATAAGTACAGCTTTTGGATTATTGAATACTCCGATTTGATTCTTTAAATACGCAAAATCAACTCCTAATTTCCCGCCTACAGAGGCATCTACCATTGCTAAAAGACTGGTTGGTATTTGTATAAAATCTATACCTCTTTTGTAGGTGCTTGCTGCAAATCCTCCCATATCACTAATAACACCACCTCCAAGATTGATGAGTAATGAGTTTCTGTCAAAATTATGCGAGCTTAATGCATTCCAAATGAGCTGACATTTTTCAAGATTTTTATGTTCTTCTCCAGAGGAGATTTCTACAATAATTGCATCAATATTAGTTGCTTTTAAAAAGATAGGTAGACAATCTTTTTTGGTGTTTTCATCTACCAATATAGCCAATTGATTATAGCTATTGAAGTCGTATGCTTGTAAAGACTCCTTTCCAATAAAAATGGAATAATCATTTGCTTTTACTTCCTTCATTCTGTTATGATTTGGATAGGGGTTCCAGTGCATCCATTTGGAAAGGATATTCCTAAAAGAGTGCAAACAGTAGGTGCGATATCACGAATAAAAACTACTTCATCAGAGACTCCCTTTTTAATACTTTTCCCCCAAAAGATCAGAGGAACATGTGTGTCATAGCTATAACAAGAACCGTGCGTAGTTCCTCTTGGGCTTTTCCACTCAATCCATCCACTTTCTAAATTGATGATAATATCTCCTGAGCGTTTTTGACTAAATCCTTTTTGAACTAGTGCATGTATTCCATTTTTATATTCGTTATTATGTAACTGACTAGCTGTGAAAGTGTTTTTTATTCCTTCAAATGAAATTAAAAAGTTGGCGCAGATTATTTCAACATCTTGCTTCTTTAAATTCTTTTCTTGAATTAAACTGTTGTTTAGATAGAATTGTTGGTTACTGTATCTC
>Ga0160423_10004557_pt1 | contig 11385 bp, 11 predicted proteins | sample CRUFie14St8metaG_FD_108191 | JGI IMG/M metagenome (GOLD analysis project Ga0160423, IMG submission 108191) | Marine microbial communities from the Costa Rica Dome - CRUD Field 142mm St8 metaG | ecosystem: Environmental > Aquatic > Marine > Oceanic > Photic zone | place: Costa Rica: the Eastern... | reverse complement strand
GGGGGGGGGGGGGGGGGGGGGGGGGGGGGGGGGGGGGGGGCGCGGGGCCGGCCCCCCCCCCCCCCCCTTTTTTTTTTTTTTTTTTTTGTGACGGGCTGACGCTCTCTCTCTCTCTCTCTCGCTACTCGTGTCGGTCGGGATCGCGTCTTGACGTTCTGTCTGCTTGGTCTTCAAGGCCCGGGACGCTTTTTACAAGTGCCTGGAGCTCAGCGGGCTCCACGACTGGAGGCAGGGCGACGCGGTGCCGTCCTCGTGCGCGAAAACCAGGAAGGCCTACGAGGGCGCCTGCCCCGCGTCCTGGGTGGTGCACTTCGACCAGACGTACTCCCACAACAAGGCAGTGTCCCAGTTTTTGGAGCAGAAGGTCCGGGTGAAGCAACAGGGCTAGAATGGAACGTCGTGGGGGTGGAGGGGGCCGCGACCGCGACCGAGATCGGGACGGGAGGCGAGGCGGAGGAGGAGGAGGCGGTTGGAGAGACGGGGAAAGGGACCGGGATTGGGGCCGGGGGAGGGGCCACCAAGACCGCGGGTGGGAGGATGGTGGAGACGGCCGCCGCCGTAGGCGCTCCCCGTCGCCCTACGGCAGGAGGGGTCGGTCTCGCTCCCCGGACCGGCGCCGCAGGCGCTCGCCGTCGCCCTACGGTAGGGATCGGGGCAGGCGGGAGAGGTCAGAGAGCCTGGAGAGGGAGAGGAGGGAGCACCAGGAGAGGAAGAGGAGGCTGCAGCGTGAGAGGGAGGAGGGCGGCGGGGACGGCGCGGAGGGCGGTGGATCCGAGGCGGCGGCCGCGGCCCCCGCGCCGGAGGGGGAGGACGAGGAGCAGGCCATGATGCGGCTGATGGGCTTCGGCTCCTTCGACACCACCAAGGGGGAGGAGGTGAGCGGCAACAAGGACACCGGGGCGGTGAAGGTGCGGTCCACCAGGCAAGCCAGGCAGTACATGAACAGGAAGGGCGGGTTCAACAGGCCTCTCCCCGCGGAGAAGACGGGGCAGAAGGTGAACGAGAGGTAACGGAACGAACGATTGTTATATTCAAATCCAAAGCGTTCTTCCTTCTCTTTTTTATATGGAGTATATGGTACATAATCACTTTGTGTGTGTGTGTGTGTGTGCTTCGCGCGGGAACCCGTCTTTCTAACCCTTCCCCAACGCGTCCCGCGAACCCCCACCCCCCCCAAAAAAAAAGCCGAAACAACCCCGATGCGTCCTTGTTGTCTCACATGAGGTAGGGGTCCTCTGGCACGGGGAACTCCATCCCGTTTCCGTCGTACTCGTCCTCCGTCGACCCAAGCGCCCGGTGCGCGGCTGTCAGGCTGCTGGCCTGCTCCAGGGCGCTGGCCCCGTTGCCGGCGGAGTAAACCCCGCCGAGTCCAAGCGCGGCGCTGGCGTCTTCGGAACCTTCGCTCTGCGTGAGGTACGCGAGAGCGGATGCGTTCTTGGTACGGAAGAGCTCGTCGCGGGGGCTCTTTCCCTTGGCCTTCCCGGAGGGTGGCTTCACGACGGCGCGAGTCACGAGGCGGCGCGTCACGGTGCGCGCGGAGGTAGGGGTGCAGGTCAACATGGCTGTTTTGGTGCTCGTCGTCGTCGTCGTCTGGTGTCGTCGTCGGTAAGCAGCACTCTCTTGTGTTACTGCACGTTTTCGTCTGGGTTTCGGTCTGTAAAACGTGCGAAAAGCAAAAGGTCGTCGCGTCGATTTACGACTTCCTCCAAAAATCGCGAAGCTCCGCATCGCATCTTATCTTATTTTTTGGAGGTGAGTAGAAAACGCGTTGTGGGCGAATCTCAATCTCAAAGCACGGGGGGGCAAATCTCAAGTTTTTCCTCATCGTCTTCAAGGTTCGCGGAGAGTAGGGATTGCCGTGTAATGAGTTGGGCGCGCGTCCAACGCTAATTCAACAACGTTGTGGTCGAGGACAAAATGGAAATTTCCGCGATCCATTCGCTTTTTTTTTGCCCTCCTGCCAGGTCACCGACTATCCGGACGGACACTTGCGCGCGATGGCGCACCGAACCGCGCTGAACCCAGGGAGGGACCGCACACATTCCACCGGCCTCGGTCGCAGTGCCCTTCACAACCCGCCGTCGCCGCACCGCCGCCCACGACCTCCTCCTCGTCAAGGTCGTCACCCCGGTCCCCTGGCGCGACCCAAGGCAAGAGCTCTTTCCTCCTCCTCCTCCTCGACCCCCGCCGCGCAGCAAGAGCCCCCCCCAAACCAAAACCAAAACCAAGCCAAGGTGAGGGTTGCGGTGGTGGTGCCCGAGCAGGCGCCATCGCACTTTCGGTACCCCGGCGCCGTGAGCCGGCCGGACCCACCCACGTGGACGGAGGTCTTCCAACACCTCGGGTCCCTGCTGGAGTGGTCCGAGGAGGGCGTCGAGCTCGCGGTCGTCGAGGAAGGTCTGGATCTGGACCAGGAGGCCGACGTGTGGCTCAGCGTGGACGCGGACCCCGCCGTCGCGGCCGCCCTCTCGTCCGAGAAGCAGAACTTTCTGGGCCTCGGCCGGAACGCCACCACCAACAACAACAACAAGGACGTGCCTCCGCCGTCCCTCGGGAGTACCGAGGAGACCGCAAGGCAGCTCTTTGCGAGGAAGAACGCCGACGACCTGCTGTACATGGTCCTCGTCCTCGTCAACGACTGGGTGAGGGACGTCCCGCGGGTGTCCATGGCCAAGTCCAAGGGCTTCCTGGGCTCGCTGAGACTCGCGTACTGCATGCTCGGCAACTGCTCCAAGGAGGTGTTGGACTGCGTTAGGGATCCAACGTGCAAGGCCGCGCTGGACTGCCTGCAGGAGTGCGGCCTGAACGACCAGGTGTGCTCGTACCAGTGCATCGTTTCGTACGAGAGCCCGCTCTTCGAGTCGTTCTCACGGTGCGTTCTGCAGAGGCACAACTGCATGAGAAACTTCGCTCGCGTCCCCGACCTTCCGGTTGTGGAGCCGATCTCCCAATTTCGGGGCGAGGCGCTCACGCACGAGCAGGCGGAGGACATCCTCGTGGGCTGGCTCGGGGAGGAGAGGCACTCGTGGAAGGTGGTCACGGGGCAGAACGCGGCCTACGACATCTTTCCAAACCAGCACCAGGTTTTCTACAGGGGGAAGCGGAAGGGGAGGTTCTGGTACGATCCCGTCTTCCAGGCGCGGACGTTCGACGGCGACCTGGTGTGGCGCAAGCGGCACTACCGCGTGCGCCGAGGGAAGGTCCCGGGAACCTTTTACTTTTCCGTTCTGGACAATGGCGTCGTGAGCGACGAGTACTGGAGGATCGCGGACGTCGCCGAGGACCTTTCCTGGGCGTTGCTTTACTACGCAGGGGCAGCGAGCGCTGCTGGCCAATCGTACACGGGCGCGGTCTTCGTGTCGAGGGATGGGAAGTGGCCCGAGGCGAGAGAGCTGGGAAGGGTGGAGGCCGCGCACGCAAAGTGCGGCATCAAGATGTGGGAGCTCTTCGAGGTGGAGAACTACGACTGTCCGGACGCGCCTCTGGACCCGCTCGAGTGAGGCGACCGCCCAACCTGTAGTTACAACGCAATTCACCTTCTCTCACCTTCTCTCACCTTCTCTGTTCTCCGCCTAATATCCTCATCCCCCAGCCTCGATCTCAAAACCAGCAGCTGATCAAGCTGACCTGCAGTAGACATCCATCTCCCAGCACATCCAAGCCAGCAGTGCTGCATCGCCGTCGCCGGCGGTTGTTGGACGCGATGCCGAAGCGAAGGAAGAAGAAGGAGAAGGGTGAGCCCCTCGTTTTCGAGCGCTTCCCCCCGCCCAGGACAAACGCTAACCTCTCTCCACCTCCCCCCGCGTGCGCACTTGTCCTGCCTCAGACGCCGAGGGGGACCAGAGGATGGGCGAGTCCTCCGCGGGCGGTTGGAAGACCGGTCCGGCGAGCGAGATGGAAGGTAGGTTGCACTCCCGCCCCGACCCGCCCCGGTCTCTCGTGTCGAGCTCCGACGGCCTGACCCTCTTGCCCGATGACCTCCACCACCCCGGCCAGGCCTGGAGACCCCTGGGGGCGAGCCCCTGGGCAGGTTGAGGCGGAAGGGAGAGCACATGCAGAAGAAGGGGGCGAAGAAGAGGGCGAAGAAGAAGATCAGCAAGGCCCTCGCGGTGTCCGAGAGGATGGAGAAGTTCAAGTCCAACAAACTGAACAAGAGGGCGCTGAGGAAGAGCGCCAAGGACCTGTGGTAACCGTCTCCACGCGCGCGAGGAGGAGGAGACACGCCAACGAAGAGGAGAAGAACAAGTAGAGAAAAAAAAAATGGCAACGTCCAAGTTACAAAAGCAGGGTCTTAGTGTACAGGGTTAATAAAGAATTTTTTTTTGGTGGAGTTGTATTGCGCCGGCCCCTGTTTTTCAGGCGGCGTGTTCTTTGGTACATTTCCGCTTCGCGTTCAGGTACAGGACTCTGGCAGAGTTCTCCGCCAGCCTGATGGCATAGAAGCACGCCATACCGATCCACACGGAGGTCCACCCGAAGCCGAGTTTTCCGGCCGCGTTCAGAATTGCGAGCAGGATCGGAATGTTGAGCAAGGCGGTGATGGAGCTGTACATCAGGTCTCCGTTCGCAAAGACGAAACCGTCGGTGACGCAGTTGATGCACGAGAGCCAGACGGCGAAGCCGACAATTGGGGCGGCGACGCCGACCTTGGCCCCGATGACGGCGTCCGTGGTGAAGAGCGAAGGGACCGCGCACATTCCCGCTGTCAAGAGTCCCATGAGCGCGCCCACCACGACGGTGACTTTGACGAGGAGCCACATGGCGGACACGAGGTACCCGTGCTCCTCCGGCCCCCTCCTCTTCATGCTGCCGATGGAGGCCAAGAAGCTCTGGGCGCACTGTGAGAAGGGCTCCGCGGAGAGGTTTCCGATCATGAAGACGCTGATGGCAACCTGGTGGCACGCGGTGGCCACGGCGCCATACGCGCCGGCGAACATGGTCATCGCCACAAAGTTGAACATGATGCTCATGTTCCTGATCGTCAGCATCGAGCTCGTGGTCAAGAAGGGCTTGACGTCCCTCCAGCCTGGGATCTCCAGCCTGAGCGGGATCTGGCTCTTGACCTTCCACAAGTAGTAGGCAGCGCCGACGTAGACGGATGCCGAGGTTGCGATCGCTGCTCCAGTGATTCCCATCTTGGCTGGGCCGAAGATGAGCACTATGTCGCCGAGCAGGTTGGTGATCGTGGACGCGATGGCCACGAGCAGGGGCGTTGTGCTGTCCTTCCTGCCCAGGCAGAACGCCCCAGAGACCATGCAGACCAAGACGGCCGGCATGGAGAGGGCCCTCATCCTGAGGTACGAGGCGGCGGGCGCCATGAGCTCCGGAAGCGTGTCCATCGAGCCGAGGAGCGGGTAGGAGAACCCGATCAGTCCAGCCGCGACGACGCAGCCGGTGGTTACCCCGAGAAACAAGGCGTGCGAGACGAGCTTGAAGACCTTGTCGTGCTCTGCCTTGGCCGACAGCTTGGAGACCTGGCCGCAAGTGTACACGATGAAGCAGGTGAAGATCTGGAGCACGAAGTTGTAGATAGCGGTGTTGGGCCCCATGGCAGCCAGCTCAGTGGAGGACATCCTTCCCACGCAGGCGGTGTCGACGAAGGACATGAGCGGGTCCGTCATGATCCCGGCCAGGGCTGGAATGCTAAAGGACAGGACCTGCTTCAAGGTGAGCGACGGGGAGGGCTGATCGCGCAGAATCTCCGTCACCACCGTCGCGGCCTCGCTCTCGGCGCTGGATTCCTCCGCGGCCTTGTCGTCCTTGGCGGGCGAGATGACGACCTCGGCCGCGGCCTCGCTCGACAGGACCTCGAGGTCGAACACGTTCTGCTCCGCCGCCTTGGGGTCCCTCGGCCGCACCGCGCCGAAGGTTTCCTCCTGGTGCTGCGCCGCGCCCGCCGGCTTGGGGAGCTCCGTGTACTGGGCGTCCGCGTGCACGTCCACGCCAAGCTGGGGCTCCGCGGGCGGAGTTCCCACCGCGAGGTCCGCGGGCGACGCGAGGTCCACGGGCTGTTGCTCGGTCTCCGCAAGGTCGGACTCCGACACGAGTTCCGCCTCCCTCGCCTCGTGCGCCACCGTGTTTTGCTCTTGCTCCGGGTGCTCCAGCTCGGCGGTCAGCTTCTTCTCCTTCTCCGCCTCCTCCTCAGGCTCGAGCTCGGGCTCCAAGTTAAAGTCCTCCTCGAGCACGCGTAACCGCCTTGTCTTTGCCGGCAAAGGTTGCCTGCTGCTCGCGCGGCGGGCAGCCCGGACGAGACTACCCGCCCCGGGCACCGACCTCACCGTGACCGCCGTGGCCCTCCTTCCCCGCACGGGGTTGGCCGTGGGTACGATCATCTTGTCTCTGCCGCGTCGTTGTCGTCGTCGTCGCGTTTCACTTTCAGTCGGCGCGCTGGCTTGAAAGAGGCGGTCCTGCCTTTCCCGTCTGCATGCGCGTCGTTCGTCCTTAGGGTCACCGCTGTCTCTTCAGTACTCACCCCCCGCCCGCGCGCCGGTGTGAGGCTCTTCTCTTCTCCGCAGTGCAGTGCAGTGCAGTTCTTGCTGCACTTGAATTCTTTGCCGTTCGCTCGAACGATCGCTGCTGGTCGGTCGCTTGTTTCTGGCTCCGCTGCCAAACAACTAAGTCCATCGTAAAAAATGTGAAATACTTGGTTTTTACGGGGGTCCCGAAAAACAATGGGATTTCTACACTGGATTTCCACAAAAAAGTCCGTTGAGATGGCCCAACCTCACATGTCTCAGAATGGGTGGAGATCAAAAATCGGAGATTGCTGATGATTGCTGATAATTGCTGAAGGCGGGGCGGAGATGGAGATGGAGCCCAGCACCACGGTCACGCCCTCTGCATAGGCCGACGACACCCCCCCGAAACAAGAATAGAAAAACAAGCACATGACGCGAATTAAAAAAAAAATGGTGTTACAAGAATTGTGTGTTGCCGGCCGCCCCCCCCCCCCGCCCCCCCCCGTGGTGTCGTCGTTGTTACTCGCCGTACACGCACAGCTTTCCTTTCGACATCATGAACCGAAACGTCCAGTGTTCGAACGACATCATGTGGGCCGGGCGAACTTTCGCTGACTTTTTGAAATACTTCCCACTGGAGTTCCGGCTGCCAAAGCCGTAGAGGTCTACGCGCGTGCAGAGCTTGCTGGCGATGATGTTCAGGGGTCTGCTGTACCCACCCGTTGGGTGCTTCCTCCTCAGGTTGGCGCCCTGAAGGTAGTACAGCAGCCTCTTGGTCTTGTCCAGGGGCTTGGCGCCGATTCCCCTGATGAGAATGGGCTTGCCATTCTTCTTGAAGTTTTTCGGGAGCTCGTCCACGTTCTTAGGCAGCAGATACGCCATCGAGGCCGAAGCGCTGCCGCCCCCCTTGTACGTGCCCTTCACCCACACGATGGTCGCCTTCTTGCCCACGTGCCTGGCGTACTTTCCGATCGGGGTGTTGTGCCTGATGACCGTGTCGTGGGCGTCAATGGCGGCACCAAAGTTGTACTTGAGCATGTTCTCGCTGTTCCCGATCAGAGCGCAGGACCCCAAGCTCCCGGGCTTGAGGTCCACGAAGTTCTGGGCGGTCTCGTTCCACTTGGCGCCGGTCTGCTTCATCTTCTGCGCGGCCTGCCTCCCCGTGTACGTCTTCTCGCTCGCGCAGTCCCTCGTCAGGAAGGGGCACTCGATCTTGGTGAAGCCAAAGTTGCCGCTCTTGATTAGCTTCATGTCCGTCGTCGTCTCGGGGACCTCCCCGTCCCCGAGCTTCTCCAAGATCCTGTACAAAACCTCCTTGTTCTGCCTCGGGGCTCCCTGGCCGAGGCTCTTGGTGGTCGGGCTGCCGGGGCAAACGTGCTGGGGCTGCGTGAAGTCCAGAGCGTCCGACGGCGAGGCCTTGGGCGCCACCTTCTTCTTCTTCTTCGCGGCCTTGGGCGCCGCAGTCGTCTTCGTCGTCGGCGGCGGCTGCTCCAGATCTCCCTCCTCCTCCGGCCCGTCCTCCGCCCGGCTTACCGCGGGTTTGGCGGGAGCGCGCTCACGTTCCTCGCCCTTCTCCGCCGCCGCGAGCACCGCCTCGAGGGCCGCGAGGTCCCCTGACGAATCAGGGGAGTCCGCCCACTCGGTCGCGCCGTCCCCTGTCGGTCCCGCGGCCGTGAGGCCGGACCCTGAACCCGGGTTGTCCCAGTTCGTGCCCGCGAACGCCAGGACGAGGACCACCGCGAAGAAGCCCAAGATGAGATAAGCCCTCCTGAACTCCGCGCCGGCGTTCAGCGTCGTCCTACCGGAGGCGTCCCTCTGAGAACCGCCCTCCATCTTTATGTCTTCCCGCGCCCGTCGCGCGAACCGTCGCCCGAGCGCTGCGCTCCACCACCCGCAGCCTCGGCCCTCGAGGGCCCCTGGGTCCCCAAGATCCCCAAGATCGCGATCTTTTTTTTCCACCCAACTTTTCCGAACTTTCAACGTTGAAGCTCCATGTAGCTGACACAGACGTTGAGGGGGAGAGGGTAGAAGTGAGAGTGAGGTGGAGAGTGACGCGGGGATGGCGTCGAAGGTAGTGCTGAGCTTCGGGGAGGAGGGCGCAGGTCCGTCGTCCAGCGGAGCGGAGGCTCCAAGGAGGAGGGGTTCTGTCGCACGGCAGGTCAAGGCTTCCACCGCCGCGGCCGAGGCCGAGGGGGACGATGACGTGAAGTTCGTGAGGGAGAACGCTGCAGCGAGCGAGGCCAGGAGGAGCCGTGCGGAAGAGTCTGCGAGGCGGTTCCACAGCAGGAACATGGCGGACATTCAGCGGCAAGCGGAGCGAGGAAGGAAGAAGCGCCAGGAGTACGAGGCGCGCCGGGAGAAGATCCAGAACGAGCTCAACCAGGAGAACGAGGCGGAGGAGAGGAGAGCGGAGCAGCGGAGGGCGCAGGCCCGGGTGGGCCACCCCAGCAGCGCCCGGGAGCCTCGGCTGGTCGCGCCCACGGCCACGGACCGGGACCTCGAGCTCCTCGACATGCAGAGGGAGCGCTTCTTCGCCGGGCTCACGGACTCTCACTCGAGGCAGAGGGAGCAGATGGAGGAGTACGAGCTCGCCCTAGCGCTGTCCTTGTCTATGGCCGAGACGAACGGGGGCGGCGCGTCCCTCCCTCCCCCCTCGGAACTCCACGGCAACATCATGTTCCCAACCTCGGCCGTCTCGCCGGCCTACGGCCTCCCGCCCGCGAGGGACCCAAGGCCCTCTTGGTCCTCGTCCTTCGGGGCGAGGTCACAGCGCGCTGCGCCGCAGCAGTGGGAGACGGACGGGATGTCCTACGAGGAGCTCTGCAAGCTCGAGGACGTAAAGGTGACGGCGCCGAAGCGGGTCGTCGACGGGCTGGAGACGGCAGTGGTGGGGCACGGGTGGTCGTGTGGCAAGGACGACCTCTGTTCGATCTGCCAGTGCGGCTTTGAGGACGGAGAGAAAATCAAGAAGCTCAAGTGCGGGCACGTGTTCCACGCGGAGTGCTGTGACGAGTGGCTCGGGAAATACAGCACGAACTGCCCGGTATGCAAGGAGCGGGTATCGTAAAGAGCGGAGGGAGAAGGAAAACTCGTTTAATGGCTACTCCAACCCAACCGTGATGGGCATGCGATCACAGTCCGTCGTCCACGAACCCAAGCGTTTGAAGGCAGGCCACCAGGACATCCCTGCCGTCCTCGCCCTCCCGGTCGAGCCCGTCGGCCTCGCCCAGCTTCCCCCTCAGGGCCGCCAGGAGCTCGGGTTCGGCACAAGTTGCGGATCCGTATGTCCCCGCCGCCAGGGCGTCAAGGACCTCCCCGAAGTTCCTCGAGTCCCTGCCGTAATTCACGGACCTCTGTATCCGCAGGGCGAGGCACAGCAACCCCTCGTCCCACTCCATCGTATCGACGGACCTTATCCAGTTCTCTCGAGCCTCTCTCTTCGAAAGCTTTCGCCTGAGCTCGAACGCGGCGTCGTGCGCCGTTCCCCGAGCGTACCCCCAGTTCCAGTCGGGGGACCGCCAGTCGTGCGGGGTCCTCCTCGCGGCGCACATCACTCTGGCCGCCCTCTCCAAGGCGCCCCTCGCCCCGCGCGGAGCGACAGCTTTCCGATTCATCTTCCGGAATGCTTCGCAATCGGTGATCGGGGCCAGCTCGAGGGTTCTCCCTTTTTTTAGTTTGTGTTCGCGATGGCGGAGCCGGTCGTCGAGGTCTCGGAGGCGGGGAGCGAGGGGAGCGAGGAGAGGGCCGACGCAGAGGCTGGCGCGATGGAGGAGGAGAGACAGGCCGTGAGGGGCTCCCTGGAGTCCATCTCTCTCGACGCGGCGCGGGCGGTGACGGGAAGTCACAGGGCCGCCGAGGACGCCTCGAACAGCGTGGGAGAGGTCGTCGAGGCGATTCTGGGCAGCCTGGACGAGCTCGAGATGCTCATCGGGGTCGCCAAGGGGGAGTTCAAGGAGGAGAGGGACAAGATGATCCCCTTCTTCGAGGCGGTCGCGGAGAGGCTGCAGAGGGACTACCGCCAGATCGACCAGATCGGGGACAGGATAAAGGCGTTACAGCAGGTTGTGGAGCACATGGAGCAGGAGCTGCTGAGGGCGGAGAGGGAGGCCGGGTCGATGAACAAGGCGGAAATCTCGGAGAAGTTCAAGCAGCTGCAGACCTCCTTCGCGGGCCAAGGGTCCGCAGTCAAGAGCAAGGTGAACACCTTCACGGAGAAGGGTGTGACCTCCTTGTTGAGCGTGAAGGACCAGGTCTCTCAGAGCCAGAACGTGCAGAAGATGAAGGAGCTCGGCAGGAAGAACTTGACGGACATGAAGTCCAAGGGGACCAAGTTCTTCCGGATGCTCAAGACCAAGTCGAGCGGGCTGGTGAAGAAGGAAAGCGAGGCCGGCGAGCCGGGCGCTTGAATTGCGACCCCCAAGAGTTGAAAAATATCATTCCAATTGTATTCATAAACCCCCGACCGCACCTACTTGTCCTTGTGCGAGATGATTCCCGTGTCGATCAAGTGGGGGATCTCCGCGGCCATCCAGGGCCCCAGGCCCAGGCACAGGGCGTGGGCAACCCCAAAGTGCGGGCTGTTCTTCGACCAAAGGGGCTTGAAGTGAATGGAGAGGCAGATCTTCCCGCCGCGGTACATCTTGGACGTCTTCCCGTCGAGCTCCGGCAGCTGGATCTCGGGCGAGGTCATCGGGTAGGTCACTGGGATGTCGAACTCAAGGTCGAACTCGTACTTGAGAAGGTTGTGAATGTACCAGCACTTTCCGCTCCAGTGGGTTCCCTCCTTGTTGGACGAGATCGTAAACCAGTCCTGGTCAGAGCCCTTGTTGAGCTGGACGTACTTGATGAGCGCAGTGTACTCCTGAGAGGAGCCCGAAGCGAGGGGGGAAAGAAGAAGGGGGTCAGGCTCGGTCGGGCAAGTGCATCG
>Ga0160423_10004555_pt1 | contig 11386 bp, 8 predicted proteins | sample CRUFie14St8metaG_FD_108191 | JGI IMG/M metagenome (GOLD analysis project Ga0160423, IMG submission 108191) | Marine microbial communities from the Costa Rica Dome - CRUD Field 142mm St8 metaG | ecosystem: Environmental > Aquatic > Marine > Oceanic > Photic zone | place: Costa Rica: the Eastern... | reverse complement strand
TAGAAGTGGGGATGAGATCAGAGTTTGAAACGCAGCCCAATGCTCCATTATCACCCGACCAGTTCAAAGAGGAGAACCCAGTCTCTTCCGACATGATGGATCTGGAGGAGACGCGGTCCTTTGGGTCATCGTCTTCAAGTCTTGATAAAGGCAGTCACGAATCCAACACTTTTGATGGTCGACCGACTAACCCTGGTTTTCATCGAACGCCGGATGTACAGCAACAGGTGAGAGAGCCGCATGCAGTGACTCAAATTCAAGGGCACTCCATGGATGATGTTAGCGATTCCCAACACGACCTGATCACCAATGTTCGTGCAATGAATATTCAGGGGGATCGCTCTGCTCTACCGGATCCAATCACTGTGCCTGTTCAAACGCCTCAGTCAGAGAGAAAAACTGATGCTGCGTCTCAGACGGTACCTGAGCCGAGTCGCGCAGTGCACTCCCCTCGGGCCCTTCAACCCGAGCAGCCCAAGCCTCGCGCTGTCGAGCAGGCTCCGCCCACGGTCGATGTGTCTTTGCATCCGTTTGATCTCAAGCTCGAGGCTAAATCAAAGACGTCGGAGTCGCAGGGTGAGTTTTGGCCGTTCCCAATGTCGCCCCGTCTTTTAGGCATAATCGGCACCGCTCTCTTTTGCGTTCTCGCGGCGACGAGCTTTGTTCAATATTCCAGCGATGTCGAAGCCATACGCGAACTGGAAGACGCCGCACGGCAGACCATCGCTGACGGGAATTATGCCAGTCGCGTTGTCTTGGTCAGCGAGATCGCCGATTCTGTTCAGCCGCCGACGGGTCTCTCGATGATGGTCCGCACATCGTTGAACCTCGTGGGTCAAAGTGCTTGGGATGCCGTATCAACTGCCATCGACGCATTGAGAGCACGGGCATTAGCGGAGCTTGTCGCCATCTACCAAGATTCGGATTACCGACACGAGGCCGAGAAGGCTTTGGGGGAGTGGGATGAATCTGCGTCCTACGACATACGCACGGGTCATGTTTTACTGGATATTGATTCAGGCGAATATGAACGTGCCTTCAACCGATTGGAATCTATCCCCTCGGATTCGGACACTGACGTTGATCTCGCCTGGTTGGGGGCCGTGCTGGCCGAGCGATCGAATGATTTCGGTCAGGCAGTCAAAAAAATTCGGACCGCCGTGGAGAAGGGGACACCCCATCCACATGCTTTTCCTTTTTTCGTTCGGCTCACCGCTCCCCTGAAAGATCGTAGATTTGCGCGTATGGAGGCCTATGAGGACCTGTTGCGGATGCCCCAACATGCGAGGCATCTCGATTCATTAATCGGTTATGAATCGATTCGTATTCAATTGGGTAAACAGCAGGCTCAAGCAGCAGAAAATCTCAAGATGCTTCTTCAGAGTGCCTCTGGTGAATTGGCCGATATCCAGGCAGCGCGCATTCATCAGGCCTTGGCCCACGTCTACGAATTGAATGACGATTTGAATTCCGCTCTCATCGCTCATCGAGCCGCCCTTGAACTGCGTCCAGGAGATGTGACTTTTGCGCTGCCACTGGGTCGTCTCTACCTGCAGCAATACGAACTCGAGGCTGCATCTCAGGTTTTTCGCTCGGTGGCCGACTCTACTGCGTCGGAATTGGTACTTCTCAGGGCCGAGGAGGCTCGTCTCCGCGGCGATTATTCAGGCGCTCTCAACATTCTGAATGCGCTTGGTGACGATGTCCCTGAAGTCATTCTTCAGCGCGCCAACCTCAGATTAGAATTGGGCCGAACGGGTCGAACACGTGTCCAACGGCAGCATTTAGAAAATGCTCTGCTCGAGTTTGAGCTTCTTACGGACAAGGCCGGATATGCATATAGAGCTAAGCTTGGGCGTTCCTTGACACGTGTTCACTTAGACAGACAAAGTCGGAGCGCCATGAGAGAACTCAAAGCCTCCAAGGAGTTTAGACCATCGCCCTCCATTGAATCATTTCAGTCTGCTTTTCCCGATTTGATGTATGGCAGAGCACTGGCTGCACAGGGACAGACTAAGAAAGCCATCTCGCAATTTAAGATTGCCTTGGAGTTTTCGAAGGATGATCCGGAGGTCAATTGGGAAATCTGTCAAATCTACGATGCGGGTCTAAAATCGATCCAAGCCATCGAGCATTGTCGAAAAGCCCTTCGAAATCGATATTTTGTCCCCGCGCGAGATGCTTTGGTCCGCATGGCCTATATTCATCAAGATTCGGCGACGCTGCTCGACATTCTACGTCCGGTAATGAGCGCGGGCGAGGGGTCGGCTCATGACCGTTTGCTCTGGGTGTATGCCTTGGACGCCCTGGGTCGCACCGATGAGTTACGCATGTTCATCCGGGACGGAATGAAAGGATGGGGAGATGGCGAAAAGTCATTCGCGCGGGGGACGCTGGCACGGATGGAGCGTATGAACCTCCACGTCGAGAGTGAGCTGTCCCGTGCGCTGACATCGTTTCCCCTCAGACCCGAAGTCGTTTTATCGTTTGGACGTCATCTACAGCAGCAGGGGCAGCGAGACCGGGCTCTCGAACTCTTTGAAAGTGTCTTCGAAGAACGCCCATCTGCGGTGATTGCTTTGGAAGCGTCACGAGTTGCATTGGCTCTGGGCCGTTTTAAGATCGCGCGAAAAATGGCCATTGAAGCCCGCGGGCTCGCGCAAAAGGGGCACGAGCCCAAGCAGGTCAGGGCGCGCGCCTACGCCCTTGAGGCTCAGTCTCTGGTCTCTACAGGGAAGTCTTCGGATTTGAAGGCTGCGAGGACGCCTATGAAGCGCGCACTGCGTATGGAGCCAAATGCGCCGCAAACTCTTCTCGCAGGGGCACTGTATGCTGAATATACGGGCAAGGAAACTCTGGCCATTCAACGGTATGAGCGTTTGATTCAGATCGATCCGAATTCCGCTGAAGGCGTCTTCTACCTCGGACGATTACTGAATCGTCTCGATGGTCAAAAAGACGCAGCGAGAGAGGCCCTTCTCAAGGCGAAATCGCTCGATCCCGACGGTGTCTGGGGCGTTCGTGCCGAGGAGATTATCTCTAACCAACCCTAGTGGAGTAGGGTGGTTGAGTCCGACCGAGGCAATAACAATTGAAAGTGGGCGCCCGTGGTTGAGTCCATGAGATGCAGTTCGCCGCCCTGCTCTTGAACCAATCGCTGTGACACCCACAGCCCCAATCCTGTCCCCATACCCTTCGGTTTGCTTGACCAGAAAGGGTCAAACACGCGGTGATGGTCCTCCGTCGGAATACCGGGGCCAGAATCCTTCACATCCACGAGAATCCAGTGGGGACGGTCGGACAATGAAATCTCGATGGACCCTGACCCGTCCATGGCGGCGCCTGCGTTCAAGAAGAGGTTGGTCAATACCTGAATCATACGATTCCCATCAACCATGGCTGGAGAGGGGTCCCCGACCACTGAGAATTCAACATCTTTCATGTGACCATGGAAGCGTACCAACTCAATGGTTTTTTCAATCACGTGCCTAATTGGAGTGGGTTGGGTGTCAATCTTTGAACTGCGACTGAAGTCCAGCAACTGTCGGATTGTGGCGTTGATACGGGTGATTTCACGATCCATGCGCCCCAGAAGTTCTTGAGCCAGTTCGGGTGGGATATCCTCGGTGGTACGTAGATAATCGAGGAAGCCTGTGACGGCTGCCAATGGATTTCCAATCTCATGGGCGAGCCCGGCAGACAGGCGTCCCACCACAGCCAACTTTTCAGTTCTCACCAATTCGGCCCGAGCACGCTCCAGTTTCTCAAGACTTTCGGCAAGTTCCATTCGGCGGTCTTCCTGATGCGCGACGAGGGTGGCGAAGGCGTCGGCTACATCTCGAAGTTCCGCGGGACCTCCAATTCGGCGAAAGGCGTCTGGATTAGGCGTCTCACCCGTCGCATTTTGTGCGATCAGAGTGAGCTCGCGAAGGGGGCTGACGATGAATCGTCGAGAGACATAAGCCCCAAAAATGAGAACGGCCAGAATATCGAAGGCCAGATATAGAAGTACGATTTGTTGTCGCTGACCCAAAGCGGTGTGTATCGCTTTCATGTCACCGGCCATGATGAGAACGGCAGGGAGTCCACCCTCTCTCATCTGAATACTTTGGGCAAAATAATGTGCGCGTTGGTCGTTGGAATCTGAGACACGCCATGCAATGGAGCGACCGTGCCGCGCATCGTTGACCACCGGGTCTCGGGCCAAGTCTTCAGGAAAGGATCCTGTATGTTGAATGACTTTTCCCTGGTGGTCTATGAGCAGAGCCGAGGTGTCATCGCTGCCGACGAAGGGCAGGTCTTTCAGTGCTGTGGTGGTATGTTCAAGAGCGAAGACGACAGCGTCGAATCGAGCGCGATGCTCGCGCAAAAGTTGTTCTTCGGTCTCCGTGTTGGCGGCCTCGAGCACAATCACAGCCGCGAGTCCGCCGGCCACGCTGAGCAATAAGGCCAGTCCCAGTAGAACCATAGCCCGAATACCGGGCGCTCGGCGAGTCGTCTGGAGATGCGAGGTACCACTCATGCATCTATGGTGTATGAGGGGGCTTTAAAACGCAAAAAGGGCCGCCGAGGCGACCCTTTTTTACCGTGCTTAGCGGTCTGAGGACCGCTGAAGACGCTCTTACTTGGTGACCATCTGGAAGTAGGTCTCAACGTCAGGAATCTTCACCACGATCATGATGGCGATGACGAACGCGTAGATGACCAAGGACTCGATGAGTGCCAGGCCGAGGATCATTGGGCCGTTGAGCTTGCCAGCGGCGCCTGGGTTACGCGCGATACCCTCGAGAGCAGCGGCCGCGGCACGGCCCTGACCGATACCACCACCTGCAGCTGCGATGCCGATGGCTAAGCCAGCGCCGATGGCCAAGTAGCCAACAATGCCGTTGACCTGGTCCAAGGCTGCGCCTGGTACGCTCAACTCTGGTGGCTTGCCGTCATTGGCGAATGCGACGCATGCGATGAGCATGGTGAAAGCGAATGTTAAAAATGCTGCGATCCGATTGTTCATTAGGATCTTCCTTTCATGAAACACGTGAGACTCCGACTCTCCATCCAACCCAAACACTACACACCCATGGAGCAGAGGAAATCATCATGTCAGTATGCCGCTCTGCGGCGATTAAATGTGGTGTTTCGTCTGCACGGGCCTTTTGACCGGTTGTCATCATCCCTTGACCTCTCTCTCGAACGATTCCCATCCAAAACAGGAATAACGAAGGTGAGTCGCTGGACCCGTGTGTCTCGAAACATTGGGTTGAGCTGCGCTCCACCCGAAAAAAAAGAACGTTTAGTGCGCTTCAGAGTGGTCGTGATGCTCAATGGCCATCCCGATGTACACCACACTCAAAAGGCAAAAGACCATCGCTTGCACCAGACAGACGATAATTCCCAATCCAAGCAACGCCACCGGAACACCGATTGCGGTGAGCTTGATAAACATGAACACAGCCTTGTGGTCCCCAATCATATTGCCCGCTAAACGCAGGGCGAGGCTCACGGGGCGCGCCAGGTGACTGATCACTTCAATCACGAAAATGAGCGGTGCCAGGAACAGCACGGGGCCCATCATATGCTTGATGTGTTCCATGCCGTTTTCTTTGATGCCGTAAATGTGCGTGGCAAAGAACACCAGCAAAGCACAGGGCAGGGTGGTGTTGAGCGAGTCTGTTGGGGGCAAGAAGCCAGGCACCAATCCGATGAGATTACAGGCGAGAATGAAGAATGCGAAAGTCCCGATAAACGGCAAGAAAAAGCGTGCTGCCTTCTCTCCCATCACTCCGGTCATGACGCTGAGCGCATAATCGGTGACCACTTCAAATACGCTTCGAATGCCAAACTTGGCCTCAGGAATAATGCCGCCGTCTTTGTCTTTCGCGAGAGCGCCTCGAAATCGGATGCCTGCAAAGCACAACAAGCCCAACACGAAGAGACCCACGGTCACTTGGTGGACATCCGTGACGTCTTTTCCAAAGAGAAAGGACTTTCCTACGGCTTCGCCAAGAAACGTCTCGAAGTCGCTGATTCCAGGAATCAGGCTAAACCAGGTATCACTATCACCCATCGTTTGACTCCACTTCGGCGGTCACACCGCCTTCTTCTGTCGATTCGACCAGCGCGGCCGCGCCGCCAGTGCCGAGAACGACCACCAAAACACTGAATCCCAATCCAATCCCAATGGGACTCACTCCCAGCGGTCCGATCAGGATGAAAAGAGCCAAAAGAAACCCGCCCAATTTAAAGGCATAGGCTCCACGAATTCCGGCCCTCTGGCCGGCGAGTAAGCCACCAACCACACTCCGGATCAACCAGAAATTGACCACCGCCATCAGAAAGCCGCAGACAATGCCGATGGTGAAGGGTAAATCGTTCAAATATAGACTGGCTGAAGCCATGATTATCCCAAGCAAAATCATACGCTTGGACAGTTTTTTGAATTGGTCGGTCATCGGTCGTTGTGTCCATTTGAAGACTGCAGATTTTCGGCCTCCAAAATCTTCAAAGTACGTCGAATCGAACGAAAAGCAGCTGCGAACCCTAGCCCCATGCCACAGAGGAGACCGATGGGGTCTGTGTCAAACTTGGAATCAACCCAGTATCCCATGCTCATCCCAATCACGACTGACACGCCTAATTCCAACCCAATACTTGAATATCGGGCGCTGCGATACACCGCCTTCGTTTTGTCTTCGAGGGAGGTGCGCTCCGGCTCTGTAGGCGTTTCTTGGTTCATACCAAGAGTGCAGTTCGGGCCGCTGCAAGCGTTGCTGCAACTTCGACGTCAGTGTGCGCTGCAGACACAAACCACGCTTCGTAGCCACTGGGCGGTAGGTAGATCCCTGCATTCAGCATGGCTCGATGAAACCGCCCGAATCGCTCGTGGTCGCACGCCGTGACTTCATCAAAATTTTTGGGCAGTTCGGTCGCGAAGAAGAGGGTCATCATGGTTCCTACTTGTTCGACGACCGCGTCCACCTTGAGTTCAGCGATGAGCTCTCGGAGGCCATCGGCGACCGCTTGAGCAGCCGTCTCCGCTGCTTCAAATACACCGTCTCGCTTCAAAACTTCCAAGGTTTTCAAACCCGCCGCGGTGGCCAAAGGATTTCCGCTCAGGGTACCCGCCTGATAGACTGGCCCCAAGGGGGAGATGGCTCTCATATGAGCTGCTTTTCCACCGTATACCCCCACCGGTAATCCACCGCCCACCACTTTTCCTAAACAGGTGAGGTCCGGCGTCACGCCCATGAGGCTTTGGGCGCCGCCGCGCGCGACTCTGAATCCGGTCATAACCTCATCGAAAATAAGAAGAGTGCCGTGACTTTCGCAGAGGCTTTGAAGGGCATTCAAGAAGGCTTGGCTCGGCCGTATGACGCCCATGTTTCCAGTAACAGCCTCCAGAATAACGCAGGATAATTCCTCGCCCTTGTCGGTAAATACCGCCTCTAAGCCGGCCACGTCATTAAAAGGCAGAGTGTATGTGTGCTGAGCCAGGTCTGCTGGAACACCCGCGCTATTGGGTACGCCAAAGGTTGCACCGCCACTGCCGGCCTTCACCAGAAGACTATCCGCATGGCCATGGTAGCAGCCTTCGAATTTGAGAATGCCATCGCGTCCGGTGACGCCACGCGCCAGTCGGATTGCAGACATGCAGGCCTCCGTCCCGCTGGACACCATCCGCATCATTTCCATGCTGGGATAGAAGTCTTGGATCGCCTCGGCCATCGAGACTTCCGCGGCAGACGGCGCCCCAAAACTCATACCGCGACCGGCAGCACTGCGGACAGCGTCGACGACTTCTGGATGGCTATGCCCGAGAATGGCAGGCCCCCAGGTTCCACAGAAATCTACAAACCGATTGCCATCCTCATCGGTCATGTATGCACCCTCGGCTGAGGCAATGAATGGTGGGTTCCCGCCTACTGAGCGGAAGGCCCGCACTGGGCTATTCACACCACCCGGCATCAAGTTTTGGGCACGTTCCAAAAGGGCATCGCTGCGCTTGGTCGTGATTGACATGACTCGTCTCCTTTGATGCAGACAGACTCTACTCTTCAGAGTCGCCTGAGTCTCCAGAGGTCGTATCAGTGATGGCTTCAGACGTATCCACGTCTGAGTTTTCCACGCCCTCGCCGTCCTCGACCTCTTCTTCTTCTTCACCCGCAGCATAACGGGCTAGACCCACCACATGGGTCTTCTTGTCGAGATTGATGAGGCGAACGCCCTTTGTGTTTCGATTCACTCGATTCACTGAGTGAGTATGAGACCGGATAATGACGCCTTTGTCAGTGACGAGCAGGAATTGGTCTGTTTCATCCTCGACCTTCATCACGCCGATGACTTCGCCATTTCTCTCGTCTGTTTGGATATCGATCAGACCTTTCCCACCTCGGCTCTGCGCATTGCCACCTCGGAGATACCCATCGAGCGCAGTCTGCTTTCCATACCCGTTGCGAGTCACGGTCAACAGGGTCACTGCATCACCGTCGGTGGTGTCTCGGTCGAAAGTGACACACCCGACAACCTCGTCATGGTCAGCCAGAGAGATGCCTCGGACCCCAGCAGTATCGCGGCCCATTGAGCGCACATCGTCTTCCTTGAATCGAATGGCCATGCCGGTCTGGGTCGACAGAATAATGTCGCTGGCACCTGTGGTCGAACGGACGGCAATCAGGCGATCATCATCATTGAGCTTGATGGCGATGATCCCTGTTGAGCGGATATTCGAGTAGGCCATCAGATCCGTCTTCTTCACTCGGCCATTCGCCGTTGCGAAGAAGAGGTAGTGCCCTTCGGTAAACTCATTTACAGCCAACACCATCGCCAATTTCTCATCAGCATCGAATGGAAGTACATTAATAATCGGCTTCCCTCGAGCGATTCGACTGCCCGATGGTAGATGGAAGACCTTGCGACTGAAGACGCGCCCTCGATTCGTGAAAAACAACATGGTCGAGTGTGTTGATGCGACGAAGAGGTGCTCCACAAAATCCGTGTCTTTGGTACTCATGCCGCTCTTACCGCGGCCGCCACGGCGCTGCGTTCGGTATTCTTCAACCGATACGCGCTTGACGTAGCCCTCATGAGACACAGTGACCACCATGTCTTCCACTGGGATAAGATCTTCAAGATCGAAATCGCCAGCCGCGGCTACAATGCCTGTTCGGCGTTCATCCCCATACTGCTCACGTACCGCCACCAATTCCTCTTCGATGAGGTTCAGTAGGAGGTCTTCGTCTTCCAGAATCGCTCGCAAACGGGCAATTTCAGCTCTAACAGCTTCCAGCTCCGCAATGATTTCATCTCGCTCCATGCCGGTGAGTCGACGGAGTCGCATTTCTAGAATCGCGGAGGCCTGTTTTTCGCTCAATCCAAAGCGCGACATCAGATTCGTTTTTGCTTCATCGCCGGTCTGGCTCGCACGGATGATTTTGATGACTTCATCGATATGGTCGAGGGCAATCTTGAAGCCTTCCAAGATGTGCGCTCTCGCCTCGGCTTTGCGCAATTCGAATCGGCAGCGACGGAGAGTCACATCTTTTCGATGGTCTACGAAGTGTCTGAGAATCTCATACAGGCTGAGAAGTCTGGGTTCTCCATGAACGATGGCCAGCAAGTTGATGCCAAAACTGGTCTGGAGGTTCGTCAGCTTGAAGAGCTGGTTCAAGACAATGTTTGCCTGTGCATCCCGTTTGAGTTCGATGACCATTCGCATTCCGCGCCGGTCACTCTCGTCACGTAAATCGCTAATACCCTCAATGCGCTTCTCGCGAACGAGTTCCGCAATCTTCTCCATCAATTTAGCTTTATTCACCTGATAGGGAAGTTCGTTCACGACGATCCGTTCCCGATCCAGGGTCATCTCTTCGATGTCACACACGGCGCGAATACGAATGACGCCTCGTCCGGTGCGATAGGCGTCATGGATGCCGCCCGTTCCAAAGATCGTGCCCCCTGTGGGGAAATCGGGTGCGGGAATAATGTCCATCAACTCAGGCAGAGTGATGTGCGGATTCCGCATGACCGCGATGGCCCCATTGACCACCTCAGTTAAGTTATGGGGTGGAATGTTGGTGGCCATGCCGACCGCGATACCGGCACTGCCGTTGACGAGAAGGTTGGGCACTCGAGTGGGGAGGACGAGTGGTTCTCGAGTGGTTTCATCGTAGTTGAGACCAAACTCGACGGTGTCTTTCTCGATGTCGGCGAGGAGTTCGTGGGCCATGCGTTCCATGCGCACTTCGGTGTACCGCATCGCTGCGGCAGGGTCCCCGTCCACACTGCCAAAGTTGCCTTGGCCATCCACCAAGGGATAGCGCATGGAAAAGTCTTGTGCCAAGCGGACCAATGTATCGTACACCGCTTGATCACCGTGGGGGTGATACTTACCGATGCAGTCACCGACGATACGGGCCGACTTCTTGTATGAGCTATTGTAGTTGTTTTTCAGGTCGTTCATCGTGAACAAGACGCGTCGATGAACGGGTTTCAGGCCGTCCCGGACATCCGGAAGTGCACGTCCGATAATCACGGACATCGCATAATCCAAGTATGATAGACGCATCTCGTCTTCGATGTTGACCGGCATGTGTGCCTTCGTCGTTTCGACCATGTATTCTTGACCCTCTTACGTTGATGAAACCGTCGGGGCTTCCCCCCCTCCGCGAATGGAACCTTGTACCGTGAATCTAGTGAGAAATCAACGCGCGCGGGCGCGCACGTAGGTGTTCGTTTTTACTGAATGATTTCAGGTTTTTATGTGCGTGTGATGGCGGTGATTAAAGCCTGCACGCATCGCGGGTCATAATGTGGTCCAGCGCATCGACGTAATTCGGCAAATGCGTCGGCCTGACTCATGGCTTTTCGGTACGCTCGATCACTGGTCATCGCATCGTAAGCATCCGCAACTGCGACGATGCGTGCGATGAGAGGGATCTCATCTCCCTTGAGGCCTCTGGGATATCCACTGCCATCGAGACGCTCGTGATGACTACTGACGGCGGGCAGAATATCTCGAAAGAATGGGATGGGCTTCAGAAGCGCCTCGCCGGACAGGGTGTGGCCTTTCATGCGCTCATATTCGGCATCGGTCAATGGGCCGGCTTTATTCAGTTCCTCAGAACGCACTGCGAGTTTGCCAATATCGTGTAAGCGACCGCCCTGATACACCTTCTCAATCTCGGTATGCGATAGCTTCATTTCAATCGCGATCAGTCGAGAAAAGTACGCGACGCGCTCTGAGTGATCTGCTGTGTAATGGTCCTTTTCTTCCAAGGTGTTGACCAAAGCGGTCACCGTCGTCTCGTATGCACTGTCTAGGGTACCGCGCAAATGTGTATTTCGAATACATGCGGCGGCGCGGTCGGCGAACAGACCCAGCAGCTTCGCG
>Ga0160423_10004554_pt1 | contig 11390 bp, 5 predicted proteins | sample CRUFie14St8metaG_FD_108191 | JGI IMG/M metagenome (GOLD analysis project Ga0160423, IMG submission 108191) | Marine microbial communities from the Costa Rica Dome - CRUD Field 142mm St8 metaG | ecosystem: Environmental > Aquatic > Marine > Oceanic > Photic zone | place: Costa Rica: the Eastern... | reverse complement strand
GTCCGAAGCGCAACAGGCAGCAATGACGACTACTTTGAGAACGTAGCCATGGACGTCCGGGAATTCCGTGGACAATTCGCGCGAATCGAACTTCGTGATCAGCACCGCGGCCTCTGGGGCCATCTCAACGTTGACGAGATTCTAATGACCTCCCAGCCGGCGGATTCCCGGGTCATCAGCAGCCGACCGGCCCCACCGGCCCCCACCGGTGGCCTCGTGATCTCCAGCAGTGGTCAGCATCAGGGAGTCCTCACTCTTGAAAATGGGCAACTCTCCTGCGGAGGCAAGCCCGTCGACTCCGAGATCTTCCTTACGGTCAATTCCCTGCCCGAGAGCATCTCAAGGCTCCCGGGGGCGATCCGACTGCTTAATGGAGAAGTCTGGAACGCCGAGGTGAAAACAGTCGAAGGAGCAGGCAGAAAGAAGCTTCTCAATATCCGGAGCCAGATCTTCGGCGAACAGAAAGTTCCGCTCTCTTCACTCGCGAGCATGGAGTTTGTTGCTGGCGAGCCGGGAGACAGCAGAGAACCAGGAACCTTCTACCGCAAGGACGGCGAACCGCTTCCTGGCAGTCTAATCTGGGTGCGCGCGAAGGATATCGCGATCCGCTCGCCCCTCGGCGTAATTCCCGTGCCTCGTGCCTCCGCCCTCCGATTTGTCCTCGCGAAGCCCACCCCACCCGAAAAGCGGATAGGGGACGAAATCGGACTTTCCGATGGTAGCATCCTTTTCGGCACTACAGCCTTCGAGGGCAATCAGCTCATTATCCAGCATGAAACTCTGGGAGAGATCAGGATCTCTTGGAGCAGCGTTCATTATCTTCGCCGCAATATTCCCAATCTGATCTGGGTCGATGAGGTTCCAAGAACCGTCATGGAGGCCATTGGCCCAGCCCTGCCTCCGCCGGCTCCCCAGCTCAACAGCACTGTCAGCGAAAGCCATGCGCGCTCCCTGCGCATCATGCCTCATACTGTTCTCCGGCTATCTCTCCCTCCAACCCAGGGACCGGCAATCTTTCGAGGACAGCTTCATCCTGTCCCTGGCAATCAAGCTCGGCTGGAAGTCACCCTCCTCCAAGGAGACTCCCCCATCTGGTCTCGCAAGATTCAGAGTCGCTTCGAACCCATTCCCCTATCCCTCGACCTCCCCCGGAGCGAGGAACTTACCATCAAGGTCACATTTGACGGACCCTTGGCCTTCCCCTGCGGGGTAGACCTCCGGGACGCACACGTGATTCGCAGCAACAATCTCAACCCCGAATAAGGAAACACCTCATGGGAGCACTCAATTCAGTCGGACTATGGACCATCATTGGCCTGCTTGGCATCGCAGTACCAATCATCATTCACCTCCTTTACCGGAAACACCGCCGCCAGACCGACTGGGCGGCAATGGAGCTTCTGCGCAAGGCTCTGGTTACCCGATCAGGTCAGGTCAAAATTGAAGACCTGCTCATTCTTGTCCTGCGTTGCCTCGCCCTCGCGCTCCTGGCACTGGCGCTGATGCGGATCACCCTCGACTCCAATTCTGCCATTGGAGAGAAACGAATCGGCATGGTTGTCGCCATTGACGCGTCCTACAGCATGAACCACGGTGAGTTTTCCCGCTTCAAGAGCGCGGTAGCAAAGGCGGAAGAAATCCTGAAGCAAACGGCAAAGGAAGGAGACCCCGTAAGCATCGTGCTGATGAGCAGCCGTCCCGAGATCCTTCTCCGCAGCGCCAGATATGACCCCGTTCAGGTCGAAACGATCCTCAAGGCACTGAATTCTGCAGGACCCAACTCCCTGAACCTTGAAACCAATATCGAACTCCTCGACGAGCTCGTGGCCGAGCTCAAGACTCCGGCCAAGGAAGTCTTCCTCATCACAGATTCTCAGGAAATGGACTGGGCGGAGCTCCCACCGGCGGCCCTCAACTCTCTCGAAAACCTTCAGGAAAACGCCAACGTCTTCGTCATTCCAGCAGTCACTGAAGGAGAAGATAACCTCGCAATTGAGAGCCTGAACTATACTTGGGGATCGCTCCGGAAATCCGGCGAGGCGCGCTTCACTGCACTCGTACGCAATACCGGACGCAGCTCCGACGAGAGCGCAACCCTTGAATTTTTTATCGATGATACCCGGACCAAGCGAGTAGCCGTTGGCAGCCTTGCCGCGGGAGAATCCCGCCCCATTGAGTTTACCACTCAATTCGACAAGGCCGGAAATGTCCGCCTGCGTGCGGAATTAGTTAATAATGATGGCCTTGCTGACGACAATGTCCGCTACGCTGTGGCCCAGATCCGCCCCGGGATCCGCGTCCTCCTCCTCGAGGGTGATATCGAAAACGTCGTGGGCAACCGAAGTGGCGGTTATTATGCCAAGGTGGCGCTGAGCCCTCAGGACAGCGACGAGGAAGAAGGCGTGATTGTCAACGAAATCGATCCTGCTGATTTTGCCCTCGAAAAGCTCAAGGACTATGACGTGGTAGTGATGAACAATGTTCTCACCGTCTCTCCCTCATCGGCCAAGAGACTCAAGCGCTTCGTCTCCGAGGGTGGGGGCCTGATCGTCTTCGCGGGTGACCGGGTGGAAGCCTCCGACTACAATCAGAGCCTCGGCGCAGCTGGAGAGGGAATCCTCCCCGCTGAACTCGGTGAAGTCTCCTCCAGCGAGACCGAAGAGGGCTGGACCATGGAAGCCGCCAAGTCTGACCACCTCCTCGCCCGACTGACTGCTCGCTACCCGGAAAAGCTTCTTGATGCCATCCGCATCACGAAACAGTTCGAAGCCACTCCGACAGAAAACAGCGAAGTTCTAATCACCTCCCAGTCGGGGAATCCCGTCCTGCTCAGTCGTTCAACAGGGTCCGGTACGGTTCTCCTTTTCACAACCTCGGCAAGCAAGCGCTGGAACAATCTCCCCCGGGAGCCACTCTACGCAATCCTTCTTCAACAGGCTGTCACAATGCTCACCAGTAATCCTGATCGCCTGCAGCTCACTGTCGGCAATGACGCCTCACTTCTCCTCACCAAGCGGGAAGCTGGTGAATTCGTTGACCTGTTGAGACCGGACACAAAGGAGCCCGAGGAGATTCGTGTCATCCAGAATGGAGATCAACTCGCAGCGCCTGTTTCTCTCACCAAGCGCGGGATCTACGAAATTAAAGCCGAAGAGGGCAAACCTGGCGTGGCAATTGCCGCCAATGTGAATGCCAGCGAATCCAACGTCCGGATCGTCGAATCCGCTGCCCTTAGCAACACTCTTGACTCCACTGGCGTGCAAGTTCTTAACCGCGAAGGGTCACCGTCCAAGGCCATCAAGGATGCCCGCCGCGGAAGCGAATTATCACAAAGACTCCTGCTCGCAGCTCTCATCGTTTTCATCCTTCAGAGTATCCTCGCCCGCCGTTTCACCAACCGTATCAACAGGGAGGACACCAAAGACCTTTCAACCACCCTGCAAATGAGCCAGGTCGCCGCCGCCCGCCGCAGCTAGCCAGTCACTTAACCTTTTTCGAAGCACACCACTAACGCCACACGCCATGTTCAAGAAACTGTTGGGACTTGATTCTACACAAGAGATCGACCAGTGGGAACTCGCCTTCCGAGGCGGCCCCTTTCTGGGAATTCTCCTTATCGTGGCTGCCATTGCCTTCGCGATCTTCCTCTATCGCCGTGAGCAACTGGTAACCCGTAACCGCCGCATCACCATGATTGTGCTCCAGGCGGCCGTCCTGCTCCTCCTTATCCTGGTTCTGATGCAACCCTACGCCAGGATCAGCACCAGCAACGAATCCAAGCGATCCATGATCGTAATGCTCGACACCTCCCGAAGCATGGCGATCGAGGACCCGAGGACTGCGGCCAGTGATGTCGAAGAAGCCGCCAAGGCCCTGGGCAAGATGGCCCTCGACGCTCCTGCCCTTGGATCTGACGATGCTCGGGGCATGAAGGAAGAACTGGGTTCCACCCGCCGCATCGATCTTGCCCGGGCCGCTCTCGCCAACAAGGACATGAAGCTTCTCGACCAATTGGAAGAGAGCTACGACCTCCGATTCTTTACCTTCGACTCTCAACTACGCAGCGAAGATGCCAGGGCCACCGCAACCCAGCCCGCCGATGATGACTCGCAGCCTGCTCCGCTGCCTGTTGCAGAAGGCATCTCCTCCCAGATCGGCAATGCCATCGAAGATGCCGTGGACCGGTTTTCGGGGCAACCACTTGCCGGGGCCATGGTCATCAGCGACTTTGCATGGGTTGAAGGCAAAGATCCCGTTAATGTGGCCCGCAGACTGAAAGAGCGCCGTGTCCCTCTCTACACCGTTCCCGTTGGCCTCCCCGCCCCACCAGACATCAATGTCCGCGGAGTCATCGCTCCGGAGGTTGTCTTCAAGGGCGACCGCGTTCCACTGCGAGTAAAAATTGAGTCCCGTGGATTTGCTGGAAAGGCGGTCCAACTCTACTTCCGGGTCAATGAGGACGAGAAGGAAAGCAAGCAGGTCACCCTCAAAAATGGAGTTCAGTTCGAAGAGTTCATGTTCATCCCGGAGGCCGAATCAGGAACTCTCGAGCTCAGCTTCGAGATCAAGCTGCAGGAGGGCGAGATCACCGAGGTCAATAATGCCACCACCCACCAGGTGCGGATTCTCGATGAAAAGATCAAGGTCCTCTACGTCGAAGGCATGCCAAGGTGGGAATTCCGCTACCTTCGCTGGGTCCTCCTGCGCGACCCCCGCCTCCAGGTCCAATTCCTTATGACTCAGGGTGACCCTGCCCTCGCGGCTTCCTCTCCGTTACATATCGGCCGCTTCCCCGAAGATCCCAAGGTTGCCCTTCAATACGACCTTATCATTCTCGGTGATGTCTCATCATCCTACTTTAATGCTGCCCAGACTCAGCTGATCGAGAAACTCGTCCGCGAACGCGGGGGATCGCTCCTCATGCTGGCTGGCCCCATGGCCGCGCCCTCCACCTATCGAGACAATCCCATCGGCGATCTCTTGCCCATCAACATCGGCACCGGCGGGACCTTCTACCCCGGAAATAATGTCTCTCCGGAAGTTACCGAAGATGGCCAGAAGAGCCTCGCGACCTCGCTCTCTCTCTCTCCTGATGTCAGTGCTCGCATCTGGCGTAACGTCAACTACATGTCTCTTCCCAATATCGCGGGAGCAAAATCCGGAGCTACCGTTCTCCTGCGCCTTCCGAAAGCCAATGATGCGGAAGCCGACTACCCTCTGGTCGCTTGGCACCGGTATGGAACCGGCAAGAGCCTGTTTGTTGCAACTGAGGATCTCTGGCGTATGCGCCTTGAGGTAGGCGACCGCTTCCATGCCCGATTCTGGGGCCAGACCATCCAGTTCCTTACCCTCTCTCGGCTCCTTGGGGCGAACAAGCAGATCAGCATCGAGACCGATAGCAATAGCTACAGCGCGGGGGATCAGATCCGCGTCTTCGCCAATGTGCTCACCGAATCATTTGAGCCCGTAGAAGGAGACAGCTACGAAGTCGTTCTTGAGGAGAAAGATAACCCGGACTCATCCACCACCATCGAGATGACCGCAGTCGAGAGCACTCCCGGCCTCTACGCGGGATCCTATCTCGCGGGCAAGGATGGCAATTACGAGATCAAGACCCAGCCACAGGACGCCGATATATCCAACGCCGCAGAGTTTTCGGTCCAGACTGTCGATCTTGAGGACCGGGAAACGGCCATGCAGCCCGATGTCGCCCGTCAGGCCGCTGAAATTTCGGGCGGCCGGCAATTAAGCCTCGCCAGTCTGGGGGACTTCCCCAGCACTCTTCCCGAGGAGACACTCATCGCCAACACCATCAAGATTGAAAGGGATCTCTGGGATACTCCCCTCTGGTTCATCCTCATCGCCGCCTTGGCAGGAGCCGAGTGGTTCCTGCGACGGAAAGATAACCTCGTTTAACCGAGATTGCACAACTCAACCACAGAATAAAACAATGGCCGAAGGACAAGACACCGGCATCGAGCAACGCCTCAGACAAGCCTACCGCGAGGAACGACGGTGGTATAACATCCGCGGGGCTTCCCGGCTTACCCTTTGGCTGATTGCTCTTCTGGCGGTGGCCTTTCTCATCGACTGGGGGCTCTTTGCCAAGACCCAGATGTCGGGCATTACCGGCCTGACTCTTCTTCTCGTGAACGTGGGAATCCTGATATGGGTCTACCACCGCGAATGGGGACAATACCTAAAGAGTTATGACCCTCTCACGACCGCCCTTGAGGTGGAAAAGCGCCACCCGGAGTTAAGCTCCCTTCTCGTCTCCTACATGCAACTCAAGGACGAGCCGGATGCTCACGAGGGTAATGTCTCGCAGGACCTGATCAAGGCCATGCGGGACCAAGCCATCGAATTCAGCCGCCCGATCGACTTCAAGGATATCGTGGACCTCGGCCAACTGCGCAAGATTGGAGCAGTCGCGGTAGTCCTTTTCCTCATCTTTTCCATCGCCGGGATTTTCAACAGAGAACACACCGGAGTACTCTTCCAGCGCCTACTGGGGAAGGATGCGGAGTATCCAACCAATACCGTGATCACGGGAACCAGTGAGAACCTTACTATCCGAGTCGGAGGAGAGCCGGTCATCACTGCTACGGTCGCGGAGGACGGAGACATCCCCGAAAACGGCCGCCTCTTCTTGAAAGACAAAAATTCCTCCGAGGCGGCGTGGAAGGAAGTCCCCATGAAGCGGAGCGAAGACCCTACGAACAAATTCTCCTTCAAACTCAAACCTGTAGATCGGGACACACTCTTTTATGTGAAAATTGGGGACGATCGCAGCGAGCAATACACCATCAACGTCATCACCTCTCCGCGAATCGAAAACGTCGATATCGCCCTCCAATATCCGGAATATATGAATCGGGATGCCGGAACCTATGACGATCTGAATCTTGAGGTTCCGGAAAACACCACCGTAAAGTGGACTGTCCGGTGTAATACTCCTGTGAGTTCCTGGGAAGTCCTTGTCCCCTCGGATTGGGGAGAGCAGACCGCGGAAAACAAACCCGACGAGTCCGACCCCGAGACAGATAAGGACGCACCTAAGTTTCGCTCTATTCTCGCGGAGCTCGATGAGGCAGGCACCACCGCCACATTCGAAATCCCTGTCGCCAAGGCTCTCAAGTATTCCTTCCGGTGGACTGAAAAGGCCAATGGATTCCAATACGAAGACGTTCAATATGGAGTCAAGGTAACAACCGACGGGCTCCCGGACGTGGACCTCATCGAACCCCGGGAAGTTGGTTATGCTACCGTCGGTAAGGTCGTCAAAATGGAAGCCAAGGGAACCGATGACATTGGCCTCGATAAAGCCTGGCTGGTCTACTCTCTCAATGGGGCCGACGAAATCAAGGTCGAGATCTTTAATTTCGAGGGAGATACCAACAAAACCTTCAATTACAGCTGGAAACTCACTGACGACCTCAAGGAGCTCAAGCCGGACGACCGCGTATCCTTCCAGATTGAGGTTGCAGACAGGCATCCTGACCGGGAAATCCACCTGCGGCGTACGGCTCCGCGACAATTGACTATCGTTACTCCCGAAGCTTACCTAGAATGGTATCGCACCGAATACGGATCGCAGATCGAAGAACTGAAGCGTTCCCGCAATCAGGAACTCGCTGCCCAGAGGGCGGTAACCCAGATACAGACCGAAGAGGGCATCGAACCCGTCAAAGAAGAAGATGATGACAACGAATAGCAAATTACTCAGTGTGACGTTCGCCACTGCGAGTCTTCTCATGGTTCCGGGCTTCGCCCAGGAGCAAAATGAGAAAGCTGACAGCATCATTGGCACCAAGCAGCGTCTCGGCACGGAAGTCAACCGCCAGAATGGGGTCGGTCGCAAGATGAATTCGGTCGTGCGACGCCTCAGCTTCCTCCTTGAAGATCTGCAATCAAACGGACTCGGCGAGGAGGGCAATGCCACAACTCTTGGCGAAACTCGAAATGCTCTCGGAGGACTCCGCACCCAGAAAATCGTGGCTGCCCGCGATGAACTCTCAAACGCTCGTGAGAAATTTCAGCCCGGCAACCCAGAAGTCGCCCACCCCCATCTCACGGAAGCAGGAAAAACGATTGAGGAGATTGTGGAAGAACTTGATAAGATCATCTCTGGCGCCAACACCGTCCTCGTCGACGACCTACTCATCAAGCAGATCCGGGAGATCATCAAGACCGAGGAGTTCATGCAGCGTCAGACCAAACAGTGGGGTATCGAGGCATACACAAATAAAGAAGCCGCCAAGGTGGACCAAGCTCGGCTGGGCAGAGCCCAGCAAGCTGTCATCGATCGCTACGGACAGTTTTTCCAGACTCTTGTCAAAGCACGGAAAGAAGCTGTGGACGAAGAGACCCTGAGTAAATTTGGCCGGGCAGAGCTCTCCCTCCTTGAGAGTAAACCCGTCGCACACATGGCTCGAGCCATTGAGCAGATTGCCCAGACCAAGGCTGCCGATGCGGTGACAGATCAGGAGAAGGCCTTGGAGGCTCTCCGCGAAGTGGAAAAAATTCTCGCCGCTGAATCCAGCGGCATGTCGGACCTTGTTGCTGATATCGCCCAGATCCTTGCCGATCAGAAGGATCTTCAACAGGACACAGTGCAAGCAGACGGAGAGGTATTCAAATCCGAGCAGAGCCAGCTGGAAGCCCGTCAACTGGAGATTGGCATCCAAATCGAGGAAGTGGCGGCAGAGCACCTCGTTGAAGAAACGACTCCGGATGCCGAGGACCCACTCCGTGATGCACTCACCGAGGCAGAAGAGCACGTGAGTGTCGCAGCAGCAGAAATCAATACCGGAAACAAGGATGGCGGCATCAAGGCTCAAAGCGATGTCATCGCCGCTTTGGAAAAGGCCCTCGCCGCAGCGGAAGCTGGTGCAGAAGCCGAGCTCGGCTCCGGGGATGGCCTTTCCGACGATGGCTTCGGCGATGACGGCTTCGGCGACGATGGCTTCGGCGACGATGGCTTCGGCGATGACGGCTTCGGCGATGACGGCTTCGGCGATGACGGCTTCGGCGACGACGGCTTCGGCGATGACGGCTTCGGGGCAGACGGTGCTGGAGCAGGTGCCGGAGCAGGTGCCGGAGCAGGTGCTGGAGCAGGTGCTGGAGCAGGTGCCGGAGCAGGTGCTGGAGCAGGTGCTGGAGCAGGTGCTGGAGCAGGTGCTGGAGCAGGTGCTGGAGCAGGTGCCGGAGCAGGTGCTGGAGCAGGTGCTGGAGCAGGCCAAGGAAGCGGTCAGGGTCAGGGTCAGGGTCAGGGTCAGGGTCAGGGCGGTGGCCAAGGACAGGGCAACCCTCTCGACCTTCAGGAAAGCTCCGCTGCCGGAACATCCTCAACTGTCGCTCAGGGGGACGCTGTGGCTCGAAGCCGCCAATCGAACAATTCTCTCACTCGGCGCAGACGCTCTGCCGCTATTCAGAACTACGTGCAGCCCCTTCCAGTCGAATTCCGGAAGATGGTTGCGGAGTACTACGAAGCCCTTGAGGAATGAATACCCGAACACTTAGCACGACGACCATGGCTGCACTGACCGCAGCCTCTCTCTTCAGTCTAACCCTGTTCCCCACCGGGGCGGAGGCACAGGACGAATCTGCCCCCACCCAGACCGTTGGAATTGCGAGGCTCACCCCGGAAGCCGAGGCCTCTATTAAAAAAGGGTTGGCCTATCTCGCCAAGGCGGGGGTCCAGAACCCCGATGGAAGCTGGGGAGGCTCCCAAAATCCCGTGGCCGAAACATCTGTGGGCCTGATGGCCTTTATGCTGAAGGGCTATGTCCCCGGCCGCGGCGAATATGGACGCCTGATGGACAAGGCCATTTCCTACCTCATCAACAAGGGTCGGGAACAGCGTGGATTCATGGGGACTCCGAACAATCATGCCGGAATGTATGAGCACGGGCTCGCGGTCCTGGCTCTCTCAGAGGCTTGGGGCCAAAGCAAAAATCCCCGCCTGAAAACTGGCCTGCGCCGCGCGGTCGACATCATCCTGAGAGCCCAGAATGCAGAAGGTGGTTGGCGCTACAATCCGGAACCCCGGGACGCCGACCTGTCCATGACGGTTATGCACGTAGTGGCACTCAACTCCGCCAGAGAAGCAGGCATCTCCGTCCCTGATGCCACCATCGAGAAAGCCACCAAATACGTCCTTTCCTGCCAGGACGAAGATAGCGGGGGCTTCCGCTACCAACCCGGCGGCGGTGAGCCCGGATTTGCGAGATCCGCAGCGGGAGTCATGTCCCTCATCATGTGCGGACAGCTCCGGCACAAGGCAACCCAGCGCGGGCTTGCCTTTCTCAAGGCCTACCCCGATCGCAAGTTCGACAAGAATTACCCCCGTTTCCATTACTCCCACTACTATGCCATCCAAGCCATGTATCAGGCCGGCGAGTCAGACTTCCAATCCTGGTATCCCAGAATAGCGGAGACTATCGTCTCCAAGCAGCAGCAGGATGGAAGCTGGAGTGGGGCCCACGGCACGGTCTACGGGACTGGATTTTCAATTCTCATCCTCGGGGTGCCCTACCGCTATCTACCGATTTATCAACGCTAGCAGCCGGCCTCTTCCGGACCGAGAACAGCGAGCGCCGGGGCAACCGGGGCTCGCACCATCTCACTCGCTAAGGTTACCAATGATACGACTTTCTCTCAGCATCTGCATTGGCCTGGTCGTTCAGGTCAGCAGCTGGAGCCCGGCGGCTCCTCCCCCCGCAGGGGCGGGGCGGATGATACAGCAACTGCAGAGCGAGAGCTGGATTGAACAGGCCGAAGCCCTTCACTACCTTGGGGAGCATCGTGTTGAGATGGCAGCGGCACCGGTGCGCTCACTGCTGGGGGCCAAGGACGTGCACCCTTGGACCCGTGGTCAGGCTCTTCTTTCCCTCTCTCATATCGAGGGTGAGGTAAATCCGGCTGAATTCGGGAAATGGGTCGCCCACGAGCACCCTGCCGTCCGGTCATCGGCCGCTGAAGTTCTCGAGTCTTACGGGGGCAATTCTGCGGTGACATGGATCGAAATCCTTCTGAAGGACCCGGACGTAAGCGTCCAATGCCATGCCGCAGCAGCTCATGCAAAACGCCATAAGGCCGCCGCTTGGAACGTAGTCGGACCACTCACCTTGGAGCCTGCGGCCTCTACTGCACGGGCCGCTGCAAGGGCTCTCGCCTTCACGGGAACCGCGGAAGCTCATGCGCGGCTCACAACGCAAATATCGACACCCGGTTTGATGCGGGAATCCCTGAGGGGGATCCGGAGCATAGAAGATCCGAAGCTGATTCCAATTCTTCTGAACCTGCTGCCAAACCTGGAGGAAACCCACCTGAATTACGGAATGGTTCTGACCGCACTGCAGAATCAGGAATGGAAAGCTGTAATCTCT